>OIFP01000201.1_pt1 | contig 19255 bp, 18 predicted proteins | sample 1582061 | NCBI WGS metagenome assembly OIFP01 (sample SAMN07501072, study PRJEB24779) | human gut metagenome | isolation source: stool | host: human infant | place: USA: Pittsburgh, PA | reverse complement strand
TCTCGAGTCATCTTTTCGTCCGCATCATCAAACTTCATCGGCGTAATGCGACTTAACAGATTAGTTGAGGCCGACAAAAGCCAGACAAAGGGACTAACGAGCTTGCCCAAAAAGATGATAAAAGGAGCTGCTCGAACAGCCAAATCATCTTTCAGATTGAGTGCGATCCGCTTAGGATAAAGCTCACCAAAAACGATAGAAATGTAAGTCAAGATCACCAAAGATACCACGCTACCTGCTGTTTTAGCCCAGGCTACGTGGCCAAACCAGGTCGCTATGACTGCTCCTAGCGAAGCAGAGAGACTGGCCCCTTGCAAAAGACTGATAAAAGTAATACCAACCTGAATAGTCGATAAGAAGTTATTGGGATTTTCAAGAACCTTGAGCAGGCGAATAAATTTCTTATCACCTTCTTCAGCCTTTTGTTCCACACGTGAACGGTTTAGTGATACTAAAGCCATCTCAGACGCTGAGAAAAAGGCCGTAAGCAAGGTTAAAATTAGTAATAAAATAAATTGAAATAATAAGGACTGACCACTAGAGTCTTCCATTTTATCTTCTCCTCTAAAAAAAATTCTGACTTCCATTATATCACAATTTTCCAATATAGGTTCCTATTTTATGCTATAATTAGAGTAATTTATCATCGAAGGAGAGACTTATGTCACTTATACGCTTAGAAAATGTCAGCTTGGCTCGCCAAGGAAAAACACTCTTGTCCGATCTTAACTGGACAGTTGAAAAAGGCCAGACCTGGGCTATCCTTGGACTTAATGGTGCAGGGAAATCAACACTTCTACGCTTATTGACAGCTGAATTCTTTCCTTCTGAAGGTCATGCTGAAATACTTGGCTATGCCTTTGGTAACGGGGACATCACGGGTCTTCGCAAACATATCGGTATTGTCAGTTCCTTCATCACTGAGCGTCTGCCTAAGCATATGACCGCTGAAAAAATCGTCCTTACTGGTAAATACAAGAGCTCAATCCTCTACAAGGCATATGGGGATAAGGAGTTGCAAGAAGCTAAGGACATGCTGACCTCACTTGGTGCTGGGGATTTGATAGGTCGTAAATACCATAGCCTCTCTCAAGGAGAAAAACAAATTTGTTTGATTGCTCGCAGTCTCATGGAAGATCCTGACATCATTATCCTTGATGAAGCGACTGTTGGCTTGGACCTATTTGCTCGTGAAAAGCTCTTGCGTCAGATTGATCGTATCACCTCGCTTCCTCATGCTCCGCTGGTTCTTTACGTCACTCATCACGCTGAGGAAATTACCGAAAACATGGACCATATTCTCCTACTCCGTCAAGGAAAAATCGTAGCACAAGGACCCAAAAATGATGTCATCACACCAGAAGTTTTAGCTGACTTCTACCAAAACCCTGTTCAAATTATTCCAATTGATGACCATCGTTTTTACATTAACCCTCTTCTATAAAAATCACTCAAAGAAACAAGTCCCCCAGATAATGTCTAGGGGACTTGTTCTTTTATCACTACTCCTCTTTTATTTTCGATACGCCATACAAAATTAAGGCTGGAACGATAAGCTGTTCTATAAAAATATATTAAAAAGAAGCCAAAATTTTTCTTGGCTTCTGTTTGTGATAACATTCATTGCTTAAGCTCGACCTCGAGCCAGATTAATCATATCATAGGTCAAAGTATTGCTTGTTTCTTTGAGAGAATAGTCCTCCAAAGTATTGACTTCCTTACGAAGCTGTTTGGCATAACGACTAGAAATAAGCTCAGCCTGTTCATATTCGTTGATAACCTTACGTTCCAAATAATAGCCTCGCAACATTTCATCAACATTGTCTGGATTTAAGTGGGTGATAACCCTCTCGACAAAGGCTCCTGATTGGATAATTTCAGCCTCTCGAAGTCGACTGCGTTTCAAATAAGACAAAAGATCTGCATGATAGACACCTTCCAGGTTGCTCAAGGCTTCCAAAACCTGCTCAGTATTTGTTAAATAAAGCTCAGTCATATGGTCACGATTTTCCTCCGTCAATCGAGGACCTCGCCTATTCTCCTCTTGTTCAATTCGAAACTTGAAGGTAAGAGCTAAGTGCAAAATTCTACGAATGCCACGAACGAAAACAGCAAAGGCATAAGAGAGACTAGAAACAAAACCTCGGTTAATACGACGCTCTAAGCCCTTGATATAACGTTGGTAGAGATTGTATTCGAGTTCTGAAATCTTACCCTTCTTGTAGGCATATTCCAGACCCTCACTCTCAATTTCCATAATCATGACTCGGATATTGGCCAACTCTTTTTTGACATCATTTGATTCCTGCTCCAAGATTAAATCTTCCAAGCGTTGATTGTAGTTGTCAATAGTAGCATAGACAGATCCTTGATTAGTTGACTGTTTTAGATCTTTTTCCAACTCACCGACCACATCATTAAGAATGGCAATCTGCATATAATGGTTGGTCGTATGAGCTGGTCCAGTCGCTAGCTTAGGTAGGACTAAAATACCTATCAAGAAGCTCAATAGCGTAACACCCGCTACCGTAAAGAGTAAGAGGCTGTGTTCTAGCGCAGTCATATTGGCAATCGGAAGCAAAAGGATTGTTGCAATCGAAACCGTTCCTTTTACGCCAGAAAAAGTCAAAAGCGTAGCACCCTTCCATATTTTTTTCAATGACCGTTTGGTCCGCCAAGCTCTTTGGGCAAACACTGCGCTAATCATGACAAATCGAATTCCAAACATGATCGCTGTTAACAAGACGATGGCAAGAAACATCCAAAGCGTATCACAAGTACTGATAGACAGTACTGGGGTTGCTAAGGTTGGCAGTTCCGTCCCCAGAAGGAAAAAGACCATACCATTAAGCATGAAGGTAATGGTTCCCCAAATCGTATGGGAAACACTATCCAGTTTGGCATCAAAAACGGTGATTTTTTTGAAACGACTGGCAAGCGAAATCCCTGCTACGACAACAGCAATAATTCCAGAAGCATGAATTTCCTCGGCTACAAAATAAGAGGAGATCGGTAGTACCAGCTCTAGTAAGAGAGCACCTGTGACATCTGCAGCATCCATATTATCCAAAATGGTCAAAAAGAGGCGATTAAATAGGGCTGTAATCAAGCCAACCAAAAAACCACCAAGCACAGAGATAACCAAATTCCAGCTCGCATCCAGGAGGGAGAAGGCACCCGTTGTCAAAGCGGTCACTGCCACCTGAAAGGCGACCAAGCCAGAGGCATCATTCAGCAAACCCTCTCCCTGCAGAATATAACTAATCCACTTTGGAAAACTGAAACGTTTAGAAATAGCGGAATAGGCAACCAAATCCGTTGGACCAAGAGCGGCACCGATTGCTAGACAGGCAGACAAGGGCACCGAAGCAGGCAAGACGGCCTTAGCAAGATAGCCGATTCCCAGTGTAGACACGAAGATGACTGGAAAGATCAAAAATAGAATGAGTTTCCAGTTACGGAGAATACTGGTAATGTCACTCTCTTCGCCCTCACGAAAAAGCAAGGGAGCAATAATAAACGCTAGAAAAAGTTCCGTTTCAAGCTCAAAAACTTCCCCCTTAAGAAGAAAACCAATACCCACTCCAAAAATAATTTGAATCAAAGGTAGGGGAAGACGTGGAAAGACACGATTGATAACGTTCGATAAAATCAAGCTAAAAAAAGAACAAGCAAAGCTAATGATAAATGCATAGTTCCTCCTAACCTTCCTTATGACAACAGTTTGAGAATAGTTCTTTTTGCTTGCGAATTTTTTTATCAATGGCAGTCACGTCTTCTTTTGCTAAAAGTTTATGGCAACGTTCGACCTCAAGACTAGCTAACTTTTTCTTAATTTTAGCCGTTTTACGATTATCAACCTTTTTCAAAGTATCTTCGGCACTTTGCTTATCTATATATTTGACCTGCATATCTGCAAGCTTTTCTTTAATATCTGTAATCATTGTAATTTCTCCAACATCACCAAAAATGGTGGGGTATTAATTTGATTAAGGGGTTGGTAAAGCATGGCTGTAAAATCACGCTGGTCCAAACCGATAACGTACTCGAGCACAGCATCCTTCTCCATATCGCCGCCATCATGACCATAGTAAATCATAATAGCTAAACGACCACCCACCTCTAGACGATCAAGAATCTTCTCAATGGCCTCAAGAGTCGTGTGGGGTTTGGTAATAACACTCTTATCTGCAGATGGCAGGTAGCCCAGATTGAAAATAGCTGCACGAATAGGTTCCGTGACATAACGGTCCAGATTCTCATGACCATCTAAAATGAGTTGCGCATTTTCAATTTCCAAGTCCGACAAGCGTTGACGAGTCTTTTCGAGCGCCTGCTCCTGCACGTCAAAAGCATAGACCTTCTTGGCAAGGCCAGCCAGAAAGGCTGTGTCATTACCATTTCCCATGGTCGCATCGACAGCTATACTCTCATCATCCAGCACTTCTGCTAGAAAGTCATGAGACAGATGAATTGGTCGTTTAATCATGCTTTCTCCTCCTTCTCGCTAGCTGCTTTGCACCCTTGCCATGAGTCACGACGTTCCATCTCTTTGTCAATAGCATTGAGGACTTCCCACTTATTGAGACTCCACATAGGACCAATCAACATATCTCGCGGCGCATCACCAGTGATTCGATGAATAACGATATCCTCAGGGATGATTTCCAACTGGTCACAGATGATGGACAAATACTCTTCCTGACTCAGTAATTTAAGACGTCCCTCGTGGTAGTCCCTTTGCATACGCGTATTGGTCATCAAGTGGAGGAGGTGGAGTTTAATTCCCTGAATGTCATTATCCGTCACACAACGGCGAACATTTTCCACCATCATCTCGTGGGTTTCCCCTGGCAGCCCATTAATCAGATGCGATACAATCTCAGCCTTTGGCGCACGCTCACGCACGCGCTTAACCGTCTCCACATAGAGATCATAACTGTGTGCTCGGTTAATAAGCTCCGACGTCTCTTCATAAGTCGTTTGCAAGCCAAGTTCAACGGTCACATGCATACGTTCTGTGAGTTCTGCCAGATAATCAATCACATCGTCTGGCAAACAGTCTGGACGGGTACCGATATTGATTCCAACAACACCAGGCTCATTGATAGCCTGTTCGTAGCGTTCCTTAATAACCTCAAGCGGCGCGTGGGTATTGGTAAAATTTTGAAAATAAACCAGATATTTCTGAACTTCTGGCCACTTGCGGTGCATGAAGTCAATCTCATGGTAAAACTGCTCACGAATCGGTGCCTCAGGAGCTACAATAGCGTCACCAGACCCCGATACTGTGCAAAAGGTACAGCCACCGTGAGCAACTGTTCCATCACGGTTGGGACAATCAAAGCCCGCATCTATAGGAAGTTTGAAAATCTTTTCGCCAAAAATTTCACGATAGTAATCATTGACTGTTCTATAACGTTTTTTCATAAAGACTATTATAACACTTTGCCCTAAAAAAGAGAGTAAGACTAGGACAAAAATCATGGATTTCTGCCTGTCCCACTCTCGCTTCTTATTTAGTTTTTTTCAAATAATCAATGGCTTCTTGAGCTGTTTTAATAGGGACGATTTTCATCTTGGTCCCCAGTTTCTTGGCAGCTTCCTTGGCCTCTTGATAATTAGTCTTGGCATCCGGATCAACCTTTTTCATTTCCTTAGTTACTGGATTATTTGGCACGAAGAAAATGTCTGCGCCACTATCAGCCGCTGATTTCACCTTAAGGTAGGCACCACCGATATCACCAACCGAACCATCTTTTTCAATAGTTCCTGTCCCAGCAATCTTACGGCCAGCCTTAAGATCTTGACCAGACACCTGATCGTAAATAGCTAAGGTAAACATAAGACCAGCGCTCGGTCCGCCAACACCATCTAGTTTAAACTTAACATTCTCAGGACTCTTGACCTCAGTATGGTCCGTTAGGCCGATACCAATACCATTTTTGCCATTGGCAATCTTAATAATCTTACCAGTAGCAGTCTTTTCTTTGTCATCTGTCGTATAAGTGACCTTGACCTTTGAACCTAGCTTAAGCCCTTGAACGTATTTAATCAAGTCAGTAGAATTATCAAAGGTTTTGCCATTAACAGCCGTCACCGTATCAGCGATATTGAGGACACCCTTGAAGCTAGAATCATCAGCAACCTGAAGCACATAGACACCCATATACTCCAAACTAGCCTCCTTACCAGCCAGTGTCAAGCCCTGATAAATCGCTTGGTTTTGAGAAGTCTCCATGTAAAATTGGTTAATACGCATGAAATCTTCATCAGAGTAATTTCCAGTTGCCTCTTCAGCTGTTTGAAGCTTTGCAAAATCATTAAGCTGAGCATAGAGCATCAAGGCCAAAGTCGCCTTGGTTTGGGCCACCGCCACAAAATTGTAGGATCCTTTTGAATCATCAGCTTTCTTATCTACAGTCAAGACTTCCTTGGTATCAAAAGCACCACCCGGAAGCTCAACATAATAATTATTTAGCGGGAAAAAGAGGGCAAAAAGGAGGAAAAGTACCGTAAAAATACTTAATAACCACCACTTAATACGCCACATTTTCTCTAATAGTAATTTAGATTTTGTCTTGTTTGCCACGCTTGGCCTCCACTTCCTTAACAACTGCTTGCGGAACATAAGAGCTAATGTTCCCCTCAAAATAAATCAACTCACGTACACGACTGGAAGACACTGGTGTCACCTCATGACTAGCAATCAAATAAACCGTTTCTAATTCAGGCGCTAAACCTTTATTGAAATAGTCCATATTGGCCTCATAGTCAAAATCTGTCGCATTGCGAAGGCCTCGAACCAGATAAGTCACACCAAGCTCTCTGGCGACATCTACAGCCAGACTATCGTGAGCCGTTATAACCTTGACATTGGGAAGATCTGCTACAACCTCTTCCAAGATACGCTTGCGAGTCGCAACATCCCAGAAGCCCTGCTTATTTTTATTATAAAAAAGGCCTATATAGAGCTCATCAAAGAACTTGCTGGCTCTGGCAATGATATCCATATGCCCATTGGTAATCGGATCAAAAGACCCCGTAAACATAGCAATCTTTGTCATAGCATTCCTTTCTACAACTTCCCTATCTAAGGCTAACGTACGTAAACGGTCACCTTACTGATACCATATGTTTTCTGCTTCCAAATCCCAAAGTTTGAAATTTCTTCAGGCAAGTCCACTGCCTTATCCGTCTCGCAAACCAACATAACTTCTTCAGCCAAGAGCCCTTGCTCCTCTAACTGAGTAATATTGGCCACAATCTGCTCTTTGGCATAAGGCGGATCTAAAAGCACCAAGTCAAATTGACCTGTCAATTGGGTCAGTGCACGCGCTGCATCCATCTTCAAAAGCTGGAACTGCTTCTCACTCTTGGTTATTTTGATATTTTCCTGAATAATGGCTTGTGCCCGACGGTCTTTCTCCACGAGGACAGCAGACGACATGCCACGACTAATAGCCTCAATGGCCAGACTACCACTCCCAGAAAAAAGATCCAAAACACGTCCTCCATCAAAGAAAGGACCAATCATATTGAAAATGGCACCCTTGACCTTGTCCGTTGTTGGACGAGTCGTTTTGCCTTCTAACGTTTTAAGCGGACGTCCGCCAAAATCACCTGCTACAACACGCAAGTCGGTCACCTCGTTTCATTATTTTATTGAAAAAAGAAACCCTAGTTTTTATCAATGTACCTATTATAGCAAAAACCAATTGTATAGTATATTGAGCACATATAATCTGTATTGATTACACCAAAAAAAGAGGACATAACAGTCCTCAAAGTGTTTCTCACACAAATAGTATTTTCTTAACTAATTCAACATAGATGCTAATAGGCCACCTAGAATTAAAATAATAGCTCCACTTAAACGATTTGCCATTTGAGCAAAAGCAATCATTTCCATACGATCTGATGCAGAAAGTACAGCAATATTACCCGTACCACCCATAGAGTTATTAATCATACCGGCACCAATTGCCGTTTCAACTGGGAATAAACCTACAAACTCACCAATAATAGCAGCAGCAAGTCCCATTGCAACAACTGATGTCAAACTTAGAATAATAAATTGAACATTCATCGCTTTTGCTAATGTTGCCAAATCAATCAAAGAAAGGCCAATACCTGCAAGTACTGCATGGGTCAGATTTGACATGATGACTTGGTTAAACATTACAACACAATTTTCCAAAGTTTTTGGTACCACATCCAAGGCTTTCAAGATAAACACAATGATAATCATGAAGGCATAGCTGTGAATTTTTGGAACAAAGGCATTGCAAATCACACCAAGCAAAAAGATTGTAAAAGCAAACATCATTCCAACCCCAATATCAGTCGGATTCAAATTTAGTTTTTCCTTTTTCAACTCATCCTTATTAACAGGAATCAAGACACCATGTCCATTTGACTTACTATTAACAAAAACTTTTGAAATAAGAACAGCACCGATAATAGCCAGAATATTTCCTAAAGTAGTCGCAGGTGCTAATTGAGAGAAGATAGTCGCTTGATCACCATGTAAGTTAGAGGCATAAATTTTAGAAAGTGGCAAAATACCCGCTCCCATTCCTCCAACCATTTGAGGGAAGGAAACATAAAGGATAGAGTGCCCGAACCCTTGACCAAGAAGCATCCCCACAAGACCAACGCTAAAGGCACCAATAACCATGGTAACAAGAGACACGGGGATAAAGCGTGCAGAGGCTTTCACCAAAATCTTACGATTCATACCAAGGATAGCACCACAAATCAAGGCTGCAATATAAAAATCAAGAAAGCCAAAGGAATCTCCCAAAAATCCTTTTGTTGCTACAATAATATCTTTTGGAATGATATGAAATGTAGCAAGAAGAGTTGCACCAAGCAGAGTAAATACTGAACCACCACCTAGGTAAGAGTTCATAATTGGCAGTTTCTCACCAATAAAGTAGAGAACATGCCCCATGACGACCAAAAGGAGGGTCAGTCCAAGCATATTGAGTGGGAGTTTCCCCATAGCAATCGTCACCGCGAGAACGAAGACGATGAATGCATATAGAGGAAGACTGACACCGGAAATTTTGATTTCATTCAATTTTTTCATGGTTGTTCAGTCAGCTCCTTATTAGTATTTAGGATACCATTTAAGGTCACGTACAGCTTTGGCCATATCTGTTTCTTCAGCTTGAGCAAGCCCTTGTTCTTGAGCTTTCTTGGCAACAGCTTCTGCTACCTTGATAGACACGTCAGCTACATATTGGAATGGTGGGAGGACTGGCACACCTGGTTGACCTGGATTGACGATACCTGACAATGAGTGAGCTGCTGCCCCAATCATTTCATCTGTCAACAATTTAGCTTCAGATGCCAACATACCGAGACCAAGACCTGGGTAGATCAAAGCGTTATTGGCTTGACCGATTTCGTAGTCCACACCTTTATAGCTAATGGTTCCTGAAGGTACACCGGTAGCTACAAAGGCTTTCCCGTCTGACCATTCAATGACTTGTTGGGCTGTTGCTTCCAATTTCTTGGTTGGGTTAGAAATTGGGAAGATAACAGGGCGTTCAGTGTTTTCACACATTGCTTCAACCACTTCTTTAGTGAAGGCACCTGGGTTTGTAGAAGTTCCGACCAAGATGGTTGGTTTTACTGTTTTGATCACTTCAAGAAGACTGGTCATATCGCCTTTGCCTTCGAAGTCAGAACGTTTTTTAGCAAATGGTTTTTGAGCTGGTGTCAAATCTTCCATATCATCAAACAAAAGGCCTTGTTTATCGATCATGAAGAAACGTTTGTAGGCTTCTTCTGGAGAAAGGCCTTCCGCAACCATTTCAGCGTGAACACGATCTGCGATACCAGCACCAGCAGAACCACCACCATAGCAAAGGTAAACTTGGTCTGTCAATTTTTCACCAGTGATATCCATAGCTCCAAAGATACCACCCAAGACAACGATACCAGTACCTTGAATATCATCGTTGAAAGTTGGAATTTCTTTCTTGTAACGGTTCAAGATATCAGCTGCATTTGAACGACCGAAGTCTTCCCAGTGAAGGTACAATTTAGGGAAAAGTTTTCCAGCTGTTTGAACAAATTGATCGATAAAGGCATCGTATTTTTCACCACGAACACGTTCATGACGGTTTCCAAGATACATTGGATTGTTCAACAATTCTTCACGGTTGGTACCAGCATCGATGACAAGAGGCATAACGCAAGCTGGATCAATTCCGGCTGCAGCAGTGTAGACCATGAGTTTTCCGACAGAAATGTCAACACCTTGGACACCCCAGTCACCAATACCGAGAATTCCTTCTGCGTCAGTTGCAACGATCAAGCGGATATCGCGATCGCCAGCCGCATTTTTCAAGGTTTCTTCGATATTTTCTGGGTGGTTAATATCAAGGTAAGCCGCATATTGTGGATCTACAAAGAGTTCAGAATATTGTTCAATGGTGTCCGCGATCACTGGATCATAGACGATTGGGTTGAACTCAACGATGTGTTGGTTAAAGAGGTAGTAGAAAAGAGTACGGTTTGTATTGAAAATCTCCATCAAGAAAAGACGCTTTTCAAGGTCAGATGGTTTGCGCAAGAAATGTTGGTAAGCTTGTTCAGCCTGTTCTTCGATAGTTTGAACATATGGAGGAAGAAGACCAATTAGGCCAAGTTCTTTACGTTCTTCCATTGTGAAAGCAGTTCCTTTATTAAGGAATGGATTGTTTAAAATTTCATGTGATTTCATTGCGAAATACTCCTCATAAATAATTTAGTGACTAATCTATTCAACTGTCGCTAGACATTATATTCCTCAAAAAATCTTATAGTCAACAAGCTCTGTTATCATAAAAATTATTTATAACAAATAGGGTTTATGATAAAATAAAAAAATGAATATCCGAGATTTAGAATATTTTTATCATCTTTACAGACTCCATTCCTTCACCGCAGCCTCTAAACATTGTCGGGTCAGCCAACCTACTGTTAGCTACGCCATCAAGCGTTTAGAAGATCATTTTGCTTGTCACCTTTTTGTTAAGGACCCATCTCATCGTAATGTTGCCTTTACACACCAAGGCGATATTGTAGCTAAACATGCTGAAGCCATCCTAACTGAGCTATCCGTACTCTCCAAAGAAATCCATCGCTCTATTCATGCAAAAGCAAAAATTGGGTTTCCTCCAATTATCAGAGCCAGAGTTCTTGCGCAACTGCTCGAAAAAAATCAAGATTTATCAATCTTATCCGAAATGGAATTTAGTACAGAAGGTTCTTTAGAATTGCTACAGCAATTAATCTCTGGAGACTTAGATTTCAGTTTAGTAGCTAGCCTTCATCCCCTAGAGCATCCTAAATTAACAACTCACGAACTCTATAAATCACCGTTTTATATTCTAGTCTCTGAAAGCCATAAATTTGCGGATAAAGAAGTCATCTGTTTCAAGGATGTTCTTGAAGAACGCTTTATTCTACTCAACGAGGGACATGTGCATATGGAAGCCTTCAATATACTGAATGAAGGTTATCAAAATCAGGCCGTTTCCTTCTTAGAATTAAGTGATCTGCCTACAATCGGTCAGTTAGTTGAAAAAAATCTCGGCATCAGTCTCATCACTGATGTCACACAATTTGAATCCATGGATAAATTGGTTAAAATTCCTTTAGAGGACGACGAGCAACTCGATTTTCATGTAAGCTACGCCTACCTAAAAGGAACACCCCTATCAAATGAAGTTGAAACGTTCAAAACTCTCCTAGACAAAATAACATAAAAAAGCCACCCCTTAGGGTGGTTTTTTTGTTATTTATCTTCTAAAGCAGTCACGTAGTTGTAAGCTTCGATGCCAGCTGTGGCACCATCACCTACGGCTGTTGTGATTTGGCGAAGGTCTTTCTGACGGATATCTCCAATGGCAAAGATACCTGGAATACGTGTCGCCATCTTATCATCTGTAATTACCCAACCGTCCTGGTCAGTGATGTCGAGACCAGTCAAGTAATCTGAAACAGGATCAAGTCCCACATAAACGAAGACACCGCCAAATTCGTGGTTAGTCACCTCACCAGTTTTGACATTCTTGATATCAACACTGCGAACCTTGATGCCATCACCCTTGATTTCTTCAACGACTGAATCCCAGATAAACTTGACCTTTTCATTGGCGAAGGCACGGTCTTGAAGGACCTTTTGGGCACGCAATTCGTCACGACGGTGAACAATGGTCACGCTGTTGGCAAAGCGTGTCAAATAAATTCCTTCTTCAACAGCAGAGTCTCCACCACCAACAACCAAGAGGTCTTGATTACGGAAGAATGCACCATCACATACCGCACAGTAAGATACCCCACGGCTGTTGTACTCTTCTTCACCAGCAACACCAATGTGGCGGTGTTTAGCACCAGTCGCAATGATAACTGTCTTGGTTTGGTACTCCTCGTCACCAGTTTTGACAACTTTATAATCGCCCTTGTCTTCGATACCAGACACGATACCATAAAGATTTTCAACGCCCAATTTTTCCAAGGGTTCAAACATCTTCATGGATAATTCTGGACCAGAAATACTTTCAAAACCAGGGTAATTTTCAATATCAGATGTGTTATTCATCTGTCCACCAGGAGCACCTTGCTCCAAAGTTGCCACTTTAAGGTTGGCACGGGCTGCATAAAGTGCTGCCGTCATTCCCGCAGGACCAGCTCCAATAACAATTGTATCGTACATGATTAACTCCTTATATGATTTTCTTGTAAAGATATCTTACACCTAATGTGCCAACAAAGCTAGAATTATGCATTCAGTACGATAAGAATCGCCATAAAAGCAAATGCCAATACTGGAATCGAAACCATCGACATCATAATAGCATCATAGAGGGCACCTTGACGCTCCTTAACGGTTTTGTCTGCACGACGTAGGGCACGCCATCCAAGCCAAAGGGCGCCAAGCACCAAGCAAACAAAGAAAGCAATCACAAGGCCTAAGAGATAAAATTTAAAAATATTTAATAACATAAATCATCCTAAAGTAAAAATAGAAAAGGCTGAGACAATATTCTCCAACCTCTGAATCCGAATAGTAATAACTGTGCGGTGTAGTATCTGATTGGACTCCTTAGTCGCCTTTGAAGTACTCGAAAGTTCCTAATCATCCTTGTGGGACTCTGACTATAAACTAGAAATGTAGTCCTATCCCATCACCTTTTCTATTGTAACAAAAATCCCATCTTAAAGGTATTGTTTTGAATAAGAAGCGAAAAATTCTTTTGTTCGCTCTTCTTTTGGATGGTTAAAGATTTCATCGGGTGTTCCTTGTTCAAGGATATGACCTTTTTCAAGGAAAAGCACCTTATCAGCCACTTGATAAACAAAGTTCATGTCGTGACTGACCAAAATCATGGTTTGACCTGACTTAGCCGCATCAGCGATTGATTTTTCAACCTCACCAACCAACTCAGGGTCAAGAGCAGATGTTGGTTCGTCAAGCAAGAGCACATCAGGCTTCATGGCAAGGGCACGGGCCAAGGCCACACGTTGCTTTTGACCACCTGACAAGTGACGTGGGTAGTGATTTTCTCGATTAGAAAGTCCAACCTTAGCGAGTTCTTCTTTCGCAATCTTAGTAGCTTCTTCGTCAGAAAGTTTCTTAACAATCTTAAGACCTTCCTTAACATTATCCAAGGCTGTACGACGTTCAAAGAGGTTAAACTGTTGGAATACCATGGCCAACTTACGACGAAGGGTAAGGATTTGCTCTTTGGTAATTGTTTCGAAATCCACCTTAAAATCATCAATGATAATTGTACCAGAATCAGGTTGTTCCAAATAGTTTAAGCTACGAAGGATTGTTGACTTCCCTGCACCAGAGGCACCAACCAGAGCGACAACTTCACCTTTTTCAATGTCAATATCAATGCCATCGAGAACCTTTTGTCCTGAAAATTCCTTGGTCAAATTTTTGATACTAATCATTAGCGGTCACCTCCAATGCCAGAAATGTCAGTTGCTTCAGGAACCTTAATAGCCATATGATTTTCAACTGAACGACCAATGTTTTCAATCAAGATTGAGATTACCCAGTATACAAGAGCTACTGAGATATAACGTTCAAAGTAACGATAGTCAGCACCACCTAGGATCTGAGCCTGTGCATACATTTCGACGATACCAGCACTGAAGGCAAGTGATGTTCCCTTAGTCAAACCAATCAAACTGTTAATTAAACTTGGTGTCGCAATAACAGCCGCATTTGGAATAATGACACGACGGTAAACCTGTGCTGATGTCATCCCAAGAGAACGGGCAGCTTCGATTTCCCCAGCATCAACAGCCTGAATTGCCGCACGAATAGTTTCACTCATGTATGCCGCTTCGTTAAAGGCAAAGGCTGTAATAGCGAAGATAGCTGGTGGAATCTCATTAATATTCCAATCTAATCCGAATTCGCCATTCAAGTAACGAAGGAAGAGTGGGATACCATAGTAGGTTAACATGAGTTGGACAAGAATTGGTGTCCCACGCAAGAAACTCACAAAAACAGCTTGGATCGGATAAAGGATACGTACTCGATTGATCTTAACAACCGCAAAAACAAGGGCTAAAATCAAACCTAAGAAAGCACCTGCAATGGTCAAACCCAATGTTAAAGGTAAGTGTTCTACAATCTTAGGAACCGCATCAAAGACAGCCTTCCATGAGAAGAGCTTACCAGCTGGCATCCAAGATGAAATCCATTTGAAGACAATTGTAACCAATTGCAAAATATAGCTCCAAAGAATCTCCACTAACCATGATACGGGAATAGCCAAAGCAACAACCACTGCCAAACCAATTAAACCAATGATAACTTGGAGATACCAAGGTGACCGATTAAATGCTTCGATACTCTTTTTCACAATGTTGCCCTTTCTTTCTAAAAAAGTCGGTTAGCCTAGTGCTAACCGTCTTAATATCTTATCATAAATTTTATAATATTCATTTTAGCACGACTCGGAAAGTCTGTGAAATAGTCTTTTCTTATCATAGTGATAAGAAAATCATATCACTGATAACACTATCTTGTTGAGGTTTAAACAGATTTTTGAGAATTTCTCTAAACGAATCCCTATTTTAGGAACAAAGTGAGAATAAACCAAGGCTTTCCGCCGTGAGAAAAACACCTGACACTTTAATGTTTCAGATGTTCGGAAATTTTAAGTCCTTAGGCTTAAAACTTAGTCATGAAACTTCGAAGAAGGTCATCGACGTACGTTGTTACCTAAGGAAATCCTCAAAAGAAAACTTTGTTTTCGATCTAAAACTGAGACAACAGTCTCAGCTTTTAACAGTCTTATTTCAAATCACTGACGTAATCGCCACCGAAGTATTCCTTACTAAGTTTGGCAAGGGTTCCATCCTTCTTGAGCTCTTTGATACGCTTATTGACAAAAGTCTTGAGTTCCTTACCTTGCTTATCATTTGAAAAAAGAAGATATTCAAGGCCATCAGTCTTCATACCGATATCGTCTTTAATCTTGTTTACAGCCAACTTATAGCCTTGATCTTTAACAATGTACTCAGACGAAATGGCATCATAAAGGATAAAATCAATTTTTCCTTCTTGAATGTGTTGAACACGCGTTGAAAGACCAGTTGAGCTAGAAGCGTAGTTGATTGTAATTGGTGTCTTGTCCGCATTGGCGTGGTTCCAATTTTCAAGCAACTGAGCGTAGTTAGAGCCAGGAAGCACCTCTGTCGTCTTACCAGATAAATCGTCTAGACTAGTATACTTGGTACCCTCAACACTGGTGATTGCATAGTTAGAACGTGAAATCGGATCTGAAAAACTATATTTCTGTGCACGCTCTTCATTGTAGTTGAAATCATTAGCTGCAATCTGATAACGTCCAGAATCCACCCCTGTCAAGATGGAATCAAAAGGTGTCGTTACAAACTTGACCTCATATTTGTTCGAATCCTTGAAAATAGCCTTGACCAAATCAATATCATAACCCTTGAAGTCATCACCTTTTTTAAAAGTGAAAGGTGCCGTATCGGAGTCAGTCGCAACAGTAATCGTCTGCTTTTCACCAGATACCTTACTGTCACTTTTGTTTCCACAAGCTGCCAAAGTCAAAACCGACAAGCCAAGAATCCCTATGCCTGCAAGCCATTTTTTCATATCTATAATCCTCGATACTTTCATTAATAGTTAGTGATAACAGTTTACCATCTTCATCCAAACTCGTCTAATAATAAAAACCTAAGAGGTGATAGATAAAGGTTATAGGGATAAGGATAGAAATAACAAGATAGAAAAGAGCTGCCACATCAGTGACAACTCTTTTCATCTTTAACTTATTACATTAAATATCGATTATATTGATTGTCTAGTATTCATGTGAAATACTATCAATCTATCACTCCTATATAACCCTAAGAGGGAAAACAACTAAAAATAATCTATTATCCACACTACTTGTCCTTACCTGATAACTTATTACTTGAGTCGCTACTATCTTCAGGTTGGTAGTCTGACAAATTATCATGGATACGTTCGGCGTAAACGGCTTTACTTCCTGATTCATCATGGCCAACCAGATCCTCGACAAGTTCTTTATAATCTTTTGTAGAGATAGTCCAGTTGCCCCCATTATCTTCGGTAAATTTGAAGGTCCTTTCCAAATTATCTGCACCTGTCAAAGGTGTATAGAACAATTCTTTATCAATATTCTTAAATTGCGTTAAATCACCGTTAAAGTTTTCACCCTAAAGAAACTTCGTTGTGAGATCTTTGACCTTACCCTTTTCATCATTACTCTTATCAGATTGGTTCCAGTGCTTCAACTTGTCAATATTAATACCATAGAGACTCATGAGGAGAGTACGAACAGCAGCTTCAGCTCCATGGACACTAACAGAGCGTGAAGTAAAAGTCACTGTTGCTTCATTTTCCTTGACTTTAACATCCTTCAGTTTATAGTCCTGAATCTTGCCAATCATATTACGGCGTACCCTGAGAAACTTTGAAAACACTTGAGTTGGTGCCTTAGCATTATAGCCTTCGATGTACTTATAGGTGTAATTTTCTTCAGGCGTGAATCCCTTCTCTTCAATAGTATCTGCAACCTGTTTTTTAAAGACATTCGTTTCGGTCCATGTTTCGTAATTTGTTCTGTATAGTTTTGAAAAACCGTTACTTGATTTTCCAAGCATGATATCAATAAAAATCGTCGTATCAGCCTTGACACGTTATGTCGAAGTTGATTCGTTTTTTCTTTTTAGCTGGCTTATTTGAAGTACAGGCTACAAGAACCAAGAAAGTTGTTAAAGTCAAGCACAGGTAAGTAAAAACTTTTTCATTACTTTTATTACCTCATTTCTATTACTTACTAATTAAGATAGCACAGGTCTGATGATGCTTTAAGGTCAACTGGCAACGTAACAAGTCAAAACTCTACTATATATAATATAATCACGCCAAATCGTCTAAGTCTAACTGTCTACCTTCTTGATCTTCCAAACCTGTCAGCGTAACACCCAACAGTCGGACACCACTGCTATTTTCGTCTAGCTGATCAAAAATGCTATGGGCAATCCTTTCGATGGTGTCAAAGTCCTGGGTCGATTTGTCCAAGGTCATCCGTTTGGTTAGGGTTGAAAAGTCCGAATAACGAACCTTGATAACAATGATACGACCGACTTTTTTATTTTTCTGGGCACTTTCCGCTACCCGTCTAGCATTCTTAGTCAACTCAGCCTTGATGTCATCTTCATTATACAGGAGCTTACCATAGGTTCGCTCACTTCCGATAGATTTACGGACACGGTTAGGCTTTACTGGGCTATTGGAAATTCCTCTAGCCTTTCGAAAGAGATCGAAACCAAAACGGCCAAAGCGGTCTATTAAGGTTATCTCAGGAATTTTCAAAAGATCGGCACCGATGTATATATCCATGTCATGAAGACGCTCAACTGACTTTTTACCAACACCATGAAACTTTTCAATAGGTAGCTTTTCCAAAAATTCCTGAGCCTCCTCTGGAAGTACCACCGTCAAACCAGCAGGCTTTTGAAAATCAGAGGCTAGTTTGGCAATAAATTTATTATAGGAAACGCCTGCAGAACAAGTCAGATGGAGTTCCTGCCAAATATCATACTGGATAAGCTTAGCCACCTTAACTGCAGACTTGATACCAAGCTTATTTATCGTCACATCAAGATAAGCTTCATCGATAGACATAGGTTCAACCAAGTCGGTATAGCGTTTAAAAATCTCACGAATTTGCATCCCCACCTCTCGGTAATGGCTATAATTTCCTGAGATAAAGACAGCATTAGGACAACGTTCATAGGCTTCCTTAGAAGACATGGCTGAATGGACACCATATTTTCTAGCCTCGTAATTACAAGTAGACACCACACCACGGCCTCCTGTTTTTCTGGGATCATGACCGATAATAACAGGTTTGTCTTTAAGACTAGGATCATCTCTCATCTCGACCTGAGCAAAAAAGGCGTCCATGTCAATATGGATGATTTTCCGACTGGTATCATTAATTAGAGGGAACTCTAGCATGGCTTCTTGCCTCCTTTCTCAGATTCGTTTCATTATAAAGATCTTTACAGAAAACTTTGGGCCTACAAAGCACTCTCCCCCCTATAATACCAAAATCTATCAAAAAACAGAAATTTATACTACAGATTTTCAGTTTTATAAACTGTATTATAAAAGAATGTCTCTAAAATCACAGTTTTAAAGTTGTGTAAGCGGTTACTGTATGATAAAATACTTTTAGAGAATGTAACAGATTATTTGTTACTAGAATTATAGGAGATCCAAACTATGGCAACGGTTAAAACTAACACAGATGTTTTTGAAAAAGCGTGGGAAGGCTTTAAAGGAACTGATTGGAAAGAAAAAGCAAGTGTATCTCGCTTTGTACAAGCAAACTATACACCATATGATGGTGATGAAAGCTTCCTTGCAGGACCAACTGAACGCTCACTTAAAATCAAAAAAATTGTAGACGAAACTAAAGCTGGCTACGAAGCTGCTGGACGCTTCCCAATGGATACTCGTCCAACTTCAATCGCTGACATTGACGCAGGATACATTTCAAAAGAAGATGAACTTATCTATGGTATCCAAAATGATGAGCTCTTCAAATTGAACTTCATGCCTAAAGGTGGTATTCGTATGGCGGAAACTGCCTTGAAAGAACACGGTTATGAACCAGACCCAGCTGTACACGAAATTTTCACAAAATACGTAACTACAGTTAAC
>OIFP01000184.1_pt1 | contig 21707 bp, 19 predicted proteins | sample 1582061 | NCBI WGS metagenome assembly OIFP01 (sample SAMN07501072, study PRJEB24779) | human gut metagenome | isolation source: stool | host: human infant | place: USA: Pittsburgh, PA | reverse complement strand
CTCTCGCAGGTCAATTGGCAATTGTTAATTAGGCAGTTCTCCTGGCTCCAGTTTAACGTTACTTTGCGCCTTCCCAAAAACCTCAGTGACCGAGAGCATTTCACCCTCTATGCAAAGTACCTCGCTGTTACAGTGGCGTGACCGCTTTGGCTTGTACCAAATTCTCTATTAAGTCAATAGACACCTAACCCAATCATATGTGATTTTCCTCATCGTAGCATGAGGGGCATACCATGTCAATAAACACATAGGGGTACTGCTATAGTCTAATCCGCATTTGATACCATTTAGCGCCGCCATGATTAGACTCCGATTTACCTTCATTTAGAAAGCCAAACTTGGCATAATAGGGAATCTTTTCCTCCTTACAAGTTAAAATAACGCCCTTACGGTTTTCCTCTCTAGCGAGCTCGATGAAAGCCTTAATTAACTTACCACCTACGCCACGGTTCCGATACTCAGGCAATGTATTCAGACCAAATATCATCTGCCAAGCACCATTTGGATTATGCAAAGAAGCATCTGCGAACATCTCATCAGTTAAGATTTCATCATCAGACACAAAACCATCGATAAAACCAATTGGTATATCGCCATCAAAAGCAATTAAAAACTGACCTGCATAATATTTTAACCGCTCTGCAAAGGCCTCACGAGATGCCGCCTCGGCAGAAGGAAAACAAGTTGCTTCGATATTCGTTACTAGATCTAAATCATCAACTGTAGCTTTTCTTATTAACATACTTCTGTACCTCTCTATATCCTTCTATATGTGTATGAACTTATCATACATATTATTTTTAGTATAATCTACTTCTCATATAAGCCTTATTCAGTATAAACGCTTTACGCCATAAAGGCTACACGTAGAAATCTTACGTGTAGCCTTTTTTGAATCTTATATTTACTAAATTTACTTTTTCGTATACTTAGGCACATTGCGATACTGCATCGGTAAGGAATTCTCTTTTACTTTAAAACCATATTTCTCGTAAAAGGTCGCATTCTTGCTGTCGCCAATCATAACATTAATATACAAATACGACTTGTAAGCATCTTTCACCATGTCTAACAAATGACCGGCAATACCTTGACCTTGATAATCAGGATGAACCAGTACATAATTTATGAAGCACACAAGCTCGCTATCATCCATGACTCGGATGAGCCCTACTAAACGATCACCGTTCCAAGCAGAAATCACGTGCGACGAATTCATCAAGGCCTTGTATAAACGGTCAGGATATTTACCTACTACCCATCGAACAGACAAAAACAACGCTGCTACCTGCTGGGGCGTAAAGTTCTTTTCTTCGGTATACGTAATCGCCATAAAAGCTCCTCCAACAAATCCCGAAATATTCACTATCAAATAGATGGCCGCTATCATTTAGATAAACTATAAAACTAAATAGTCTCTATTGAATTAAATGGTTTCTATTAAACGAGTTCCTTACTCATATAAATAACATCATCCATAGGATTATGATAGTACGGCTCACATTCAGTAAAACCATGTTTCTTGTATAAATGAATAGCTGCCTTCAATGGTTCTATTGTATCTAGCACCATTTCCGTATACCCAGAATCCTTAGCATGATCCATGATACTTTCAATAAGACGATCACCCAAAGCATATCCACGTCCCTCAGGACGTACATAGAGGCGTTTCATTTCACAGCGTGTATCACTATGCTGATAATAAGCCACCATGCCTAGCACTATTTCATTTTCATCAATAGCTACCAATAACTCACCATTGGGCGCCGTATATTTCTCAGCAATATCTACCAATTCTTTATCTAAATTTTGAAAGGATAAATCGCGCCCAAGCCATTCTGTATATTCTATAATTAACGCTTTTACCTGATCTAAATAAGGTTTCCCATCAACAATCTTAATCATTTAAACTCCGATAATAGTGATTACTTTAACTTCCGCATCTCACGGATAAACGCCTCTGCCTCTTGTAGGTTCTTAGGGAACTCAAAATAAATGCAACTCTCATAGCCACAATAAGGATTTCGGAAGTCATATCCGCTCAACAACAAGTACTCGATAATCTTCCATTCTTTGTCATTAGATTTTTTAGGAGCCTTGAACTTCTCGTTCACAAAGTACATTTTACCTTTGCACGTAGGGCAGGTTTTATTTTTGTTAAACAACTCGTAGTTTGTGCCCTCCGACAAGGAAATCCGGCAGTTTACACATACATTTTTATAGCCCATAACTATTTACTCCCATATGGTTTATGTTGAAAGATAGCTTTTACAATCCCTTCACCAACAATATTGCCACCTTCCATGATAAGGAACTCTGCACCTATCTGTATAGCAGAATAATCTACGGTTTCATATACTGGCAAAGCATTCGCTTGAATTGGTTTATCAAAGATGACATCTTCACCATCGATAAAGTTAATACCAAGATATTCCTCAGTACCTTTTATAACGATATGAGGATAGTACATTCCATAATTTAAATTCGGCGGACTCGTTCTCTTCTTGCTGAAGAACGTAACGGTGCAGCTAATAGTAAAATCTAAATTGCTCATCTCAGGCCTCATTCAATTACATATACCATATCACCCTTAAAGTATATCCGAGGAAAAACTAAATTGCTCTATGTTAAGATTTTCTAATCAATCTAGAACCTTTTTAAAAATTTCCTTATCTTCTAAAACTATATTATATATTTTAACCAAAAAGACTTTTATAAAGCCCTTTAATTTCTCGTGCGTATTTCACTGCACCAGGAAGATGCATTCGTTTATAGTAATCTCCTAATATTTCTGTATGATTTTTCAAAATATCAAATTCAATCATATACATAGCAATACTCGTTATAGAATATTTTCCTATCTCAAGTATAGTTGATTTATCTTCTATATCTAATTCCTCGCCTTTTGGAAATTCACCATCAGAATATTCTTCCCAAGTTTCATCACTGTATTGCCAAAAGGCTTTACTCCAAAGAATCAGTTCTTTACGATTGTATTCTATTAATTGCTCGAAAAATTGCACTAACTCTTTCTCAGAATATAACTTGCAATTAAACCCTTCTAATAAGAATTGCCTTTGATTCAATCGATTTCTTAGTTCTTGAATTTCTATACTTTGTAGTTCTTTATTAAAGTTATCAGTCCCTAATTCCTCTATAATATCTAAATATATAGGGCTATCTAAAAATTCTTTTAAAGTTTTCATATTCTTACGTCCTTACAGAATTAACTCCGTTCATAATAAAGAACTCCGTATCTCCTTTTAGAATAAAGTAATTTACAATTTCAAAAACTAACAACATATTAACTCATATTAGGCCTCATCGATTACATATACCATTTTGCCTGTAAAGTATATGTTCATTATACAGTGAACAGGATTTCCTTCAGTCCATAGCCAGCCTTGGAATGCAGCACGTCCCCAATTATAGGTCTCCGTAATGACCTCAAACTCACTTTTACTATACTCCTGTTGATACTGAGGTAACTCAATTCTTTTACCTGTGAAAGTATCTAAAATTGTACTATTAAAGACGAGAGTTTCTAAATCATCAATATCACACTTCTCAAATACAATCTTAGCCTTATGAGTCTGTTCAACACCGTTCTCATAGGAAAAAATATAATCAAAGGTAAAAGTTAAATTACCATCTGCGTATTCTATTTTTTGAACCCTTGCATCATGGAGAGAATATTTGAAATACTCTCCAAAAGACCTTGTTATATTCATAGCCCCTCTATTTTCAAACAACTGTTTAAATTAAAATCTATAACTTAAAATCAGTATACCAATTTTTGTACAAAATACAAAAGCCTCCCATCAAAAGATAGGAGGCTGATTTAGCTTAGTAATAACTATAGTTATTTCTTATTCCCACTCAATTATAGCAGGTGGTTTAGATGTAATGTCGTACACGATACGGTTGATGTGTTGTACTTCGTTTACGATACAACGGGAGATTGTGTCCAATACGTCGTAAGGGATGCACGCCCAGTCAGCAGTCATGAAGTCTGTTGTTGTTACGCCACGCAATGCCAATGTGTAATCGTATGTACGGAAGTCCCCCATAACGCCTACAGTACGTGTAGATGTTCTGTATACGTAATCGCCATAAAAGCTCCTTTATATAATTCAAAATCACCAAGAATTTAATAACGTAGTAGATTTATCAAAAGTTAACGTACATAATGTAGGATTCGTCTTATCTAGATAAGCAATAAACACTATTTTAGCAAATATCTTTTCTTTCATATCCATTGCTTTTTCGAGATCATCTTTCATATATTTACAAAATAACTCAGGAAGAGTAAATCGTGCACTAAGACTTCTAATCTCATTACCATTATTATCTATTGGTACTATAACCCATTCATCACTATTTTCACGATTGAAATGTATTGAAATGTTTTGGTGTGGATTACTTTTTAGTAACTCATTAAAAGCTGCGTCTGCAAATAAGGGAATCATATTCACACTATTTATTGTAGCTAAAAATATATATTTACCCTTAATCTTTTCCCTTAAAGATAATATTGATTGTACTAATAATCTATTGCCAATACATTCAATAGCTTGTTTATAATTCCATTCATCAGTTTCCTCTGTGTGAATTAAGTGGGAAAAGCTTCTTTTGAATGTTTTAAACAAGTTCTTTTCTATATCGTTAGTGTCGAACATTAATATATCAACAATACTCTCAATAGAGTCTGTGATATATTTATATTCACGACCTGATAAATCAATTAAATGTATCTTATGTGCAATAGCATAACGTTGTGCATCATTAGAAAATCCAGACGTTGAAAAAATCGCATAATGATAGTTATACCTAGCAAGAAATAACTCGGACAATGTCATATTTACAGTTGAATAATTAGTATTAATATCATCAAGAATTCCCACTCCCATTCTGACTTTCTCAATGCCAACTGGTCTATCTGATGAATAAAACTTAGCTTCTACAAACAACCTTAATGGATAAATAAAAGGAGGGGTGACTCTAAACGTTCCTAGCGTATCAAACTGGTGATAACCACCACGTCCTTTAACTTTTAATCCATTACGACCACAACTTTTAAATTCATCAGTATTACCAATATTCTCATCTGTAATTACTTCATATCCATTTACTTCAATTAACTTTGATAACACTACCTCTAAAAGGTATCCTCTTACTTGCTGTTTATTCATGCTAGTACGCTCCTAAGTTATAAGTGCTAAACGTATTTTGTTACAATCTCTTACTCATATAAATAACATCGTCCATAGGATTATGATAATACGGCTCGCATTCAACAAAGCCATGCTTCTTATACAAAAGGATCGCTGCTTGCAACGGTTCAATTGTATCTAGCACCATTTCTTTATATCCAGAGGCCATAGCATGGTCCATAATACATTCAATTAGACGATTATCGAGAACATAATCATGATTGATCCACTGCGTATACTCTTAAGTTAACGCATTTACTTATTTTCAATTCAGTTTGCTATCAACTATTTTAATCATATAAACACCGATGGACTAATAACGGTACTCTTCCAATCTTTATCATTAGATTTTTTTAGGTACTTTAAACTTCTCGTTAACAAAGAACATTTTACCTTTACATATGAGACAGGTTTTATTTGTATAAAATAACTCGTAATTCATACCCTCTGACAAACGAATCCGGTAATTTATACTTATATTTTTATAACTCTTATCCTTAATCACACTCTATAAATCATTTATAAATGTCAAAATATCTGATTTTTCTTTTTCCAACATATAATCAGTAATATCAATTGCTGGTTGGAAGATACTCATATTGCCTTCAAAATGATTAAATTCATTCAGCAGGGTTTTCTTCGTTGTAAGAAAAACCCTATTTTTTATATCATCTTTATTTGAACTATTTTCAGGAAAAGCTTTTGAGATTATTTGTCCAAGTTGTTTAGCTCCTCCCCTGCTTTCAGTATCTATATTATATTTTGATACCAATTTTTTCTCTATCAATAATCTTAAAAATAAGTAAGTAAAAGAATGTATTAATGTCCGATTTAATAGAGGATATTTCTCCTTATTAACAATTTCCTGTCCATCAAAGCTTTTCGCCAAAATATCATTAACATTCACTAGATAACTATTTGGAAGTATATCATCCTTATTTCCAAATAAGTCAATATAACACTTTGCTATATCAACTGTATCTGTTTTATATCCATGCATCAATTGAGTTAGTCTCTCTTTGACAGTCAGATTATTAATAACAGTTGAGTATCCACGCATAAAAGGAATTAACGAAATTAAAAATAATTCTGTGTTTCGTATATAATCAAAAATTTTTTCTCTAAATGTATTTAACAACTCATCAAGGTTAATAAGCATATCACGCTCATCAGAACGCAATGATATGAACCCATTTTCTTCTCCTTGTGTATTATTAAATAAATATAATCTAAAGCATTTTTTAAATTGCCCATCTAGAAGCCTTAGTAAGTCTATATTATGAGTTAAAATGATTCTCTTTTTATTATGTAGCATTTTAACTATTGCATAAGCTATTTTATTTTTATAAATAGAATCAAAGCTAGAAATAGGATCATCTAATATTACAATTGATTTATTAGAGTTTTTAGCTTTTAAAAATTCAAATGTTAGTGAAAGAAAATTTTGTTCGCCGGAACTTAATGGAAGGTCCTCTCGTTTAACCCCAATAAAATCTTCATTTTCCAATACAATTTTGATGTTTCTCTTATCATCTCTAATTATCTGTAGTGCCTTACTCATATTACTACTAATAATCTGCTCAATGTATAAAAAATCTTCTTCCGTAATATCTGGCTTCTGACTTATCATAGTTTGATATTCTTCATTTTTTATTTTTATGTCAGAACTTTTATAAATCTCCACTAATTCCTTTATTACTTTATTTGCAAATATATTTTTATACTCTTCTATAGATGCTTTAAGGTTTAAAACCTCATTTAAATCTCCTGTTTCAATCGCCTCTAGCATAATATCTTTTATTCTAAATGGATCTTCTTCTCTTATATCATGAATTATTTGTTCAACAATTTTTTTAGTTTTTGCATCTAATGTCTTTTTTATATCTTCTATATTTTTAGTTTTTTTATCTAACAAATTATTAGAATCAATTCCTTCTGAATCGCAAACTATACACTGTTGTTTATAATTAAAACGCGAAAGTATCCTTATTGCTTCTGTATTTTCCTCAACCTCCTTAATATGAGAATTGTTAGCCAATTTACAAGCATCTATCGATTCAATTTCAACAATAAGGGAATTATTTTCTGATAAATCAGAAATAACATAATCTAACTTTTCCTGTTCAAAATCAGGAATAGTAATTTCAGTATACTTATCTAATTCCGATATATACTTCTCAACACCAGTTTTAGAACCTTTAGATTTGTTATTCATAAAATCTTTGATTATATCTTGAATACTTGCCAAAGCAGAAAAGCACTCTATAGATTTACTACGCCCCGAAGATATATTGTAATTATTTTTTAAAATAGAAATACTAGCAACGCACAATCTATTATATTCATCATCTATATACTTCTGTAGTTCAAATTCTTTTCTTATATTATCGCCCAGCAAAAAATCTTTTGTTTCCCCTTGTATGATATTTCTGTTATTTTGATCATTAATCACAAAGAATTGCGATCCATCTGTATATGATTTATCTCCATAAGTATACTTCACATTTGTTCCAGCCTCAGATGATAAGACCTTCACCAAACTTGTCTTACCAGTTCCATTAGGACCATAAAGTACCGCAATTTGGTCTTTAGAAAAATCTATTTCATTATTTTTAACAAAATTTTGATAATCTTCTCCAAAAATATCCTTATTTTTAATTTCCTCAAAAATAATTTTTTCCATTTTATTCTCCCCAGACTGATGTATTAGAACAAACTATCCTATGTAAATGACAATATAAGAATACAAAATAACATCTCTAAATAACTATTTATATATCACGTAAAAATTCCGCCTCTTAGAATTACTCACTAAATTATATAACCTTCCTATTAATCTTTTCTACAAATAAATGCTATTCTCCTCTATCATTTATTCTAATAATTGCTTCTAATCTTCCCTTCTGTCACATTTAACTGTTTACTACAATCTACTTACAAAAAGCCAACAAAGTTAGCACTTTGTTGGCTTAAAAATTTCATACCTATCTTACTTCCCTATATTATCAGCAACCAGGGATAACGGTTTCTCTGTTGGCATCGGATAGGAATAAACTTTGTGTTCTTTTTCCATATCATAATTATCCGTCCATAACTCACATTGTGTTATTACAGTCTGAACTGCATCATCCATTCCTTCTGGAGGGTATTTATGCTTTTTCAAAAGTTTTTTTATGATCATACGCATTTTGGCTCTTGCTGATTCACGTTTTTGCCAGTCTATTGTCCTATTTTTACGAAGTGTATCCGCCAATTCTTTCGTTATAGAAATCAGTTCTTCATTTTCATAAAAGTCTTTAATAGCCTGTGGTTTAACTAATGCATCATAAAAAGCCAACTCATCTGCTGTTAATCCAAGTTTTTCCCCTTCTTGTTTATCAGCTGCAATTTGTTTTGCCAATTTTAACATCTCAGCAATAACTTCTTCATTAGTTAGCATCCCATTTAAATACGCATTGAGAGAGCGTTGCATAATTTCACTAAATTTCTCAGACTTTACTACATTCGTTCTACGATAAACAGAAACTTGGTTGGAAATTAATCTTTTCAACAATTCAATTGCAAGATTCTTTTCCTTCATATTAGCAACATCTTGCAAGAATTTAGGATCAAATAAAGAGAACTCTTCTTTAATGTCAGAGAATAAATTAATTACACCATCACTCTTAATACTATGTTTTAAAAGTTCGTTTATTCTTGCGTTCATCTCTGGTAATGAAATCTTTTTACCAACGCCAGTATTAGTAAGTCTCAAAACAAGTACACGAACAGCTTCAAAGAATGCTGCTTCAAATCTATCGTCTTCATTAACTAACGACGAACAAAGAGAGAGGGCTTGATGAAGCATAAGGGATTCTTTTACAAATACCTCCTTATCCTCTGCCCGCTCTTTATCCATAATGAAATTCACTGCACCACTAATAGTTTTAGCTCTTTCAAGATCCGTACCACTTTTAAATTTAGAATAATCATATCCATGGAATATATCACGGCATATAGACAATTTTTCTAAGAATTTAGGATATGCGACCATAGAAACATCGGTGTCACCATAATTCTTTTTATCACGAGATGTATAATCGTTCATCGCCTGCTTCAAAGCAGTAGCAATACCCACATAATCAACAATAAGCCCGCCTTCTTTATCACGGAATACACGATTAACACGAGCAATAGCTTGCATTAGATTATGTCCAGTCATAGGCTTGTAAATATACATGGTAGCAAGAGAAGGAACATCAAAACCCGTTAGCCACATATCAACTACTATAGCAATTTTTAAAGGGCTATTATTATCCTTAAATTTCTTAGCAAGTTCGTTTTTATAATGCTTATTGCCAATAATTTGTCGCCACTCTTCTGGATCATTATTACCAGAAGTCATGACTACAGCAACTTTTTCTTCCCAATTTGGTCGAAGCTCTAGAATACGTTTATAGATTTTCATGGCAATAGAGCGAGAATAGGCAACAATCATTGCCTTACCGGTAAGTAAATACGCCCTATTATTTTCATAGTGATCAAGAATATCATGCACAAGAGAATCTAGAGTATTATCATTACCAAGAATGGCTTCCATCTGCCCTAGCTCATGTTTGCTTTTCTCTATAACTTCACTATCTGCATTCAAAGACATCAAATCATATTCAGCATCAATCAACCTCAATGTGGCTTGATCAAGATTCAATCTGATAACACGACTTTCATAGTAAACAGGTCGTGTTGCACCATCTTCAACAGACTGCGTCATATCATAGATATCGATATAATCGCCAAAGACCTCCCGCGTACTACGGTCTTTTGAAGAAATAGGTGTTCCTGTAAAACCAATATATGTAGCATTAGGCAATGTATTACGAATAAGTCTGGCTGTACCAATAACGCGTTTTGCTACTTCCTCACCAGATTCATTCTTTGTAATCTTAATTTTTTCAGCAAGCCCATATTGCCCTCTATGTGCTTCATCTGCCATAACTATAATATTATGACGTTCAGATAAAGGTTCATCCGATTCCTCAAACTTTTGCATCGTAGTGAAAATAATACCATTTGCCTGTCTCCCAGCAAGTAAGGTTTTAAGATTTTCTCTACTTTCTGCTTGTAACGGCTCTTGTCGTAAAAAGTCTTTACACTTTACAAACTGACTATAGAGTTGATCATCAAGGTCATTTCTATCAGTAAGAACAACAATAGTAGGGCTATCTAGAGCCTCCTGCAACAAATGGGCATAGAATACCATTGAAAGAGACTTACCACTACCTTGAGTATGCCAAAAAACTCCACCCTTACCATCAGTAACAGTAGCGTGCTTAGTCGATTCAATAGCCTTTTTCACTGCAAAATACTGATGATATCCAGCAAGAATTTTATAGCTATTTATTCCTTCATTTGAGAAACAAATAAAGTTCTTAATAATATCAAGTAATCGTTCTTTTTGGAATATTCCCTCAAAGAATGTATCAAACTGTGCATATTGGGTATTCTCATAATTACCGTCTTTTGTTTTCCATTCCATAAAACGGTCTTCACCTGAAGTAATTGTTCCCGCTTTAGAAATCAACTGATCACTCATAACACAAATAGCATTATAAATGAACATTGATGGAATCTCTTGCATATAGTTGCGAAGCTGTCTATATGCCTCAGAAGCATCTGTTTCTTCACGAGAAGGAGACTTAAGTTCCATTAATACTATTGGTAGACCATTTAGAAATAGAATGAGATCAGGGCGTTTATTACTGTTCTCAATGAAAGTCCATTGGTTAGCTACAACAAATGAATTATTTTCAGGGTTCTTATAATCTACAAGATAAACAATTGAAGAACGTTCTTCTCCATCAACAAAATACCTTACAGGAATACCATTCTGTAAGTAGTCCATAAAGATGGCATTCTTCTGTACAAGCTCCCCATTTTCAAAGTTTTTAAGTTTAAATAATGCATCCTGAATCGCATCATTAGTTGCACCATGATTTATACGAAATAAAGAATCAATTAAAACATCTTCATAAAAGGGACTATAAAAATCTCTTTCTATATCTGGGCCATACACATATTCATACTTTAAATCATTTTGAAATAATTCAATTAATGATTTTTCATAATCTTCCTCTCGAAAAAAATTTAGCATTATTTTACTCTCCACTTATTCCTTGTTATTAGTTATTATTTGCCTCTAAAATGCTATCAGCATTTTTATATTATTATAATTACAAAAATGATTTTCACTAAAAGTAATTCTTATGATACTAAAAAACTAAACAATAATTTAGTAGCTTAATTTTTTATCTTAGAGACATCCAATTCACCTGACATCAGTTGTGGTAAGAGAGCATCTCTGAGCTGGACAAGCTTTTTATTTTCAATACTGTTATTTACTATACGTTCGAGCATCGGTGTTGTAATCTCACCAAACTGATCAAGCGTTTTTCTGTCGGGAAGGACTATTTCAAAGGCATCATAATCCTTTTTGCCGATATGAATAACTGTCGTGGCGACCTGTGTTTGTTCAATTACATTGAGCAACGGCTTAATGGTATAGAGCATAAAAGCCTTATCTGAAGGCAGCTTACTCTCGAATATACATACTCGTTGATTAAGCCAAGCTTCAGAGTTTCCCCAGATATATGGCCTAAACTCTCCATCCATACCAACAACGATGTCGCCCGGCTGTATGAGGTGCCCTTTAGGATGAATCTCAGTAGTATACGTTACGAAGGTCTGCTCCTTTAAATCGCGTATACGGATAATTGGATTTCCGAGACCTTCAGTATTAAAGAGTTTTGATGCAAATGGAGCACCATAAATGATGTTGGCAATTGAGTAAATATCAGCTTTTATCCAGTTTGAAGGTTTTGCATCTCCAAAAGGAGCATAATCGATAAACCATGAACGGTGCAAGGCCTCCATCTGCTCCTGTAAATTATTGTTTATTTTATTATTCTGTACTATTTTCTCATCTATTGATCTAAGAATAGATACAATCTTTTCTTGTGTTTTTCTATCAGGTAGAAGAAACTCCAAGTTTTCAATGTCTGAAGGCTTAATAGAGGGATATGCAGACACACTTTGTTCTGCAATACTTTGTAAATATTCTGTAATTTCCTGTTGTGTCAAAACATAATAAATATATTCAGGAACAGCCTTATCAAAGTCAATATCAATTACCGCAAATCCTGATGATACTAAAAAATTCTCAGGTTGATTTTTTATAATTCCATAGTGCAACTGATTTGGTCTTACGGTTGAGTAAATAATACTATTAAATCTTACTTTTCTTTTTGCTCTACTTGGCAACTTATTCATTGAAGTGTTGATATATTGTATTTCATCAACTTGATTCATCGTAATATTTCCAGTATCCAAATAGTTTACAAATTTCCAATCTTCTTTTGATGAATAAGTACTTTGATTTGTTGAAGCTATATTACCAAGTCTAACTGTCTGCCATTCAACCATATCCACTTTCCTCTCTATCCAATATATTTACGGTGTGCAATTTTTACATTACTCTGCTTCACCATTGCGTACTGCAATGTCGTATCTATCTTTCTATGTCCCAATAGCTGTTGCAGTTGCTCAATAGGCATGCCTTTATCTATTGCCATAGTTGCTAGAGTCCTCCGAAATTTATGTGGATGTACCTTAAGTATTCCTAATTTCTTTCCTAAGTTTCTTAATCTTGCTTCTATACCACCGATTTGTAAACGTGGATGAGGAGCTTTTAATGACACAAATAAAGCCAGATTATCATCATTTCTACTTCTTAAATAATTCTGCAAATGTATTTTTGTTCGTGCATCAAAGTAGACTATTCTTTCCTTATTCCCTTTACCAAACACAATACACTCTCTCTCATTAAAATCAATGTCATTTCTATTAAGTAAAACCATTTCCCCAACACGCATTCCTGTTGATGCCAGCATATCAATGATAGCTAAATCTCTTAATTCAGTGCAATTATCCCTCAAAAGCTCCATTGCTTCATCAGAGTAAGTTTCCTTAACACTTGTTCCAGGCCTTATCTTATGTATTCGTCGAACAGGACTTTTTAATATATAATCCTCCTCTTCAAGCCAAGAAAAGAAGCTTGAAAGAATACGACGAATATTATCAATTGTAATTTTACTAGATTTATTTTGTTCCTGATATTTAATCAAATAATTTCTTATATCATCAGTGTCAATATGTTTTACACTTTTACAAATAGTATTAACCATACGTTCAATAGTTGCTTTATAGTATTTGAGAGATTTATCAGAACAGCCCTCAATTCGTTTAGCTACCAAAAATAGTTCTAAATAATTGCGTTTTAAATTATTTTCTTGTTGCTGACTTTCCACAACATCATATCTTATAAAGGTATTATGTAATACTTCTTGTAACTTTGCGCACTGTACATTATTTAGGAATGGTAACATTTCTTGAAGAATATCTTTAATTAAATTTTGTTTCATAGTCAATTCTCCTTTTATAAATTACTAGAGAACGACTATGGGGTGGAAGTCCCTAAAAAACAATTCCATCCACCCATAGAATATAAGTCATATTTAAGCGCTAAACAATAATTTAGAGCAGCAAGCAGAAGCTCTTTTTCATTCATTATTTGTTGAGGATGTCAATCCAATATGGAAAGAGGGTGTGCTTTCTGACCTTGGAACTGTTGTTGCCGGTGGAACCCCATCCAAAACAAAGCCTGAATATTACTCCAGAAAAGGCATAGCATGGATTACTCCAAAGGATTTATCTCTTAACAAGTCAAAATTTATTTCTCACGGTGAAATTGATATTTCAGAATTAGGATTTTCCAAGAGTAGTGCAATCAAAATGCCAACTGGAACAGTTCTGTTTAGTTCCAGAGCACCTATTGGGTACATTGCCATTGCTGCCAACGAAGTAACAACTAATCAGGGATTCAAATCGGTAGTTCCAAATGAAAATGTTGGTACAGCTTTTATGTATTATCTTCTGAGATTTTTATTGCCGACCATCGAGGGAATGGCTTCGGGTTCAACCTTTAAGGAAATATCAGGTGCAGGGATGAAATCTGTCCCTGTTGTAATTCCCGATAACGAGACTATCGATAAATTCAATGCCTTTTGTACTCCAATCTTCCAGCAGCAGGAAGTGCTTGAAGCAGAAAACTCACGACTTGTTGATATTAGAGATGCATTATTACCTAAGTTGATGGCTGGCGATCTGGATGTTTCAGGCATAGAACTTTAAGCCACTAAAATTATTGTTTATCGAAGTATTGATTTGAATTTTATCGTCAATAGGCTTTAACACATCCACAATTTTTTTTTGCATTGTCAACGATGGTACTAATACACTCATTCTTTTTATATCAGCTATCGTGACATGACCTAATCCAGTAGTTTGCTTATTACTTGCAATTTGAGTAAACCAAGGCTTAAGATATTTCATCAAGAAATAGAAATAATCCCTATCAACTATTTCCTCATTGGGAGTTACTTTAAAAATATGCTGATTCAACCAACCTTCCTGTAATTGAAACTTAAAAATATCTATAGATGTTTGCGGATTTCCAGACCAAGAAAAGAGTAAATCTTCTTTTTTTAAATGAACATCGTCTGAAAATATCTGCTTGGTATACGATGTGTTTCCACTTATACCATTATTCAGCTCAGCAATTTTTATTACAGGAACACCAGTATCCGAGAAATGGATTTTTTTGAATGCAAGTCCATTTTTCCATAAGGCTAAATCATATAGTGGATATCTTTTACCGTTCAATTTTGAATAAATATTATATAGCGTACTTTCTTCAAATCTCATATCCTATCGCCCCCAACTTCCTTCTGATTTCGTCTTCTAATTTGTGGGACTTTTCAAACATGTCTGAAAGCTCCGAAGTCAATCTTGTCATTTTTTCTTCAAATGGTTCTCCATCACCTTCTTGTTCTTCAATGCCTACATACCGCCCCGGAGTTAATAAATAATCTTGTTTTGCAATATCTTCTATTGTAGCAATAGCGGAAAAGCCTTTTTTCTCTACTAGCATTCCACTTTGAAACTCTTCAAAGGTTTTTACTAATAAATCAATATCTCCAAGGCTTCCATCTTCCTGTATCCCTTCTGTAAAATCTCTATGTTTACGATCAACCATATATCCCATTTTTCTGGCATCAATAAATAGTGTCTTTCCTTTTTGCTTTTTGCACTTAGTAATAAACCACAAAGTTACAGGGATTGTTACACTATAAAATAACTGTGTAGGTAAAGCTACTATGCCTTCAATAAGATCGTCTTCTATTATTCTTCTTCTTATTTCTCCTTCCCCTGAAGATTGTGATGATAGTGCACCATTCGCTAAAACAAGACCTATTTTCCCATTTGGACCAAGATGATGAATCATATGTTGAATCCATGCATAGTTTGCATTACCTGCAGGCGGTAAACCATATTTCCAGCGGACATCATCCTTTAGCTTTTCCTGTCCCCAATTAGAGAGATTAAACGGCGGATTTGCCATAATAAAATCGGCTTTTAATGTTTTATGTAAGTCATTAAAGAATGTATCTGCCTGATATGGACCAAAGTTTGCATCGATACCACGAATTGCCATATTCATTTTTGCCATCTTCCAAGTGTCAGCATTAGATTCTTGACCATAAACAGAGATAGTTCCTCGGTTACCACTATGAGCTTGTACAAATTTCTCACTTTGCACAAACATGCCACCACTACCACAACAAGGATCATATACACGACAATTATTAAATGGTTTTAAAATAGAGACAATAGTTTTAACGATACTTGACGGTGTATAAAACTCGCCACCCTTAGTACCTTCATAAGAGGCAAACTGAGCAATACAATATTCATATGTTCTTCCTAATAAATCCTTGCTCGCTTCGGTACCGTCCATTTTGACTTCATTAGTAAAAAGGTCAACAACTTCTCCGAGAACTCTTTTATCTAAATCAGGACTAGCATAATTCTTAGGTAACACATTTTTAAGTGTTGTATTCTCTTTTTCAATAGCTCTCATCGCATTATCAATAACAAGTCCAATTTCAGGTGTATGTGCAGCAGATGCAATTGTGCTCCACCGAGCTTCTTCTGGAACAAAGAAAATATTTTCTTCTGCATATGCATCTCTATCATTTTCAAAGCCGTCTCCTTCTTTTATAAGCTCTTCATAGCGTCTCTCAAAAGCACTCGATATGTAACGAAGAAATATTAACCCTACAATTACTTTTCGATATTCTGCAGCAGGAATATGCCCCCAAAGAACACAAGCCGCATCCCATATTTGTTTTTCAAACCCAATATCTGTATTGTTTTTTGCTGCCATAACTTATATACCATCCTCATTAAAACTTGCAAATCAAGATTGTTTTTATGAAATCCGTATAATCTAGTAAATATACTATAAATACTAATATTTTTTATTATAACATCTCAGATAATCAGAATATATCTTTAATTCATTTATTTTTCATAGTGTAATGACATATGACACTTTTATTACTGTAATCTCTAAGACTAAATATCTATTAACCAGTAAAAAATGATATAAAAAAGTCATCCAAAGATAATCTCTTTGGATGACTAAATTGTATTATATATTTTTATATGTTAGCTATATTAAGCAAACCATATTATTCCCACTCAATTGTAGCAGGTGGTTTAGATGTAATATCGTACACGATACGGTTAATGTGTTGTACTTCGTTTACGATACGACGGGAGATTGTGTCCAATACGTCGTAAGGGATGCGTGCCCAGTCAGCAGTCATAAAGTCTGTTGTCGTTACGCCACGCAATGCCAATGTGTAATCGTATGTACGGAAGTCACCCATAACGCCTACGGTACGTGTAGATGTTAATACTGCAAAGTATTGGTTAATGCTACGATCAAGGCCAGCTTTTGCAATTTCGTCACGGAAAATGTAGTCCGCATCACGTAAGATATCGAGTTTATCTTTCGTAATTTCGCCCATGACACGGATAGCAAGACCAGGACCTGGGAATGGTTGACGCCATACAAGGTAATCAGCTAAACCTAATTCAGAACCAAGTTCACGCACTTCGTCTTTGAAGAGGTTGCGCAATGGTTCGATAAGGCCTTTGAAGTCTACCACTGCAGGCAAGCCGCCAACGTTGTGGTGAGATTTAATAACTTCTGCTTCACCAGTACCGGACTCGATAACGTCAGGGTAGATTGTACCTTGTGCCAAGAAGTCAACAGAACCAATTTTACGGCCTTCGTCTTCGAATACGCGGATAAATTCTTCACCGATAGCTTTACGTTTTGCTTCTGGATCTTCAAGTCCAGCCAATTTATCTAAGAAACGTTTTTCAGCATCTACACGGATGAAATGCATGCCGGAATCTTTGAAAGCTGCTTCTACTTCGTCACCTTCGTTTTTACGCATTAAACCATGGTCAACAAAGATACAAGTCAATTGGTCGCCTACAGCTTTAGAAATAAGAGCTGCTGCAACGGAGCTATCTACACCGCCAGACAATGCCAACAATACTTTTCCGTCACCAACGGTTTTGCGGATGTCTTCAATGGCAGATTTTGCATAGTTTGCCATTGTCCATGTGCCTGTGAAGCCACATACTTCGTACAAGAAGTTGTGAAGCATTTCTTTACCATGTTCAGTGTGCAACACTTCTGCATGGTATTGCATAGCATATAGTTTACGTTCTGTATTTTGCATGGATGCAACAGGGCAATCCTTAGTATGTGCTACGATTTCAAAGCCTTCAGGAACCTTTGCTACATAGTCAACATGGGACATCCAAACAACTTGGTCTTCTTCCAAGCCTTTGAACAATGGAGATGTAGTGTCCACTTTAGTAGGTGTTTTACCGAATTCACGGTTATCCGCAGACTTAACTTCGCCACCCAATGTATGCGCCATAAATTGCATACCATAGCACATGCCAAGAATAGGAATACCAAGTTCAAAAATCTCTTTCTCAATTTTCGGAGAGTTTTCTTCATACACGCTATTAGGACCGCCTGTAAAGATGATACCTTGCGGTTTCAATTCCTTAATTTTTTCCAGCGCTTTGTTGTATGGATATACTTCGCAGTATACGTGATTTTCACGAACACGGCGCGCGATCAATTGATTATATTGACCACCAAAGTCAACAACAATTACAAATTCCTTGTTTTCCATGCCTTCCTCCATATGCATCTATTTGTGAAAGTATATTCACGATTTGTTATGCCCATACATTTCTGTACTGGGGGCGCGTTTTTCCGAACTAAACGCTAATTTTTCATTACATTTTATTATACCATAGGAAGTATAACGACTCCATATATTCCGTATGTAAATTATAAATAAGAATCCAATGTTCGGATTTCTAGTTATCACCCTTTTGGAGCCCTCCGTATGTAAGTCAATTTACTGACAATGTTGAAAGATATCTAGCTATTACTTTTTAGGGGCCTCTCGCTTATACATTTTTACAGCCCCCACAGGACAGATGGAATAGCAATCACCACAACTGATACAGCCTTTCCCAATGATAAATCGAGTCTTACCTTCGGTGATGCATTGAACAGGACAATCCTCAGCACAAGCACCGCATTTAACGCAAGTATCGTCAATATTAAACTTTAGATTTCCCATTATACATCACCTCCTATGCATTCTTTATCTGTGCCAAACTTAACATTATCTACTTTTAAATAGTAGAATTCATATTTTAAATATATAAGATCACAAACATCACGCTAGCTCAAGAATATATTCAAAATATTTTAATACAAAAACAGCTATTATAAATTTAATTCAACAACAGTTATTATAATTATTTTTTCTTATTTAATTCACTATTATACGCAATAGCGGAATAGATTGCCTTTGCCACGCCTTGGTGGTTATTGTCTGTCGTTTCGTATCGTGCCGCTTCTTTAATGTTCGGCTTGCTATTGCCCATCGCTACACTAGCGCCCGCAAAGCGTAGCATAGATAAATCGTTTTCGCTATCCCCCAGTGTCATTACCTCGTCAGGACTTAAGCCCCAATGTTTTGCCAAGGCTTCTACGGCTGTGCCCTTTGTAGTATGAGGCAAGACAAATTCTAAATTACCTTCACTAGAGAGCAGCACATCATAGAAGCGTTCACGGCCTGTACCGTCGTGGGATAGACCTTGGTATTCATCGCGTAAGTCTTGCAAGATACGTTGACGCATTGGTTCATCACCATAGAAGATTTGAATCTTCTCAGGCCCTTCGTCTAAGGATTCCATATGAGCTAACAAATCACATACCATAGTCCGCGTAGCCAAGATAAATGGACGAATATTAGGTCTAAAGAAAAAATTAGATTGCTCTATTTCACATTCAGACATCTTTACCTTTGCGGCTTCATTACCTTCTGCCAACGCATAGTGATCGTACGTTGCACCTGGCAGACGAGTGTCCCCTATACCAAAAATCTGATTTTTAGTATTAGGCAGATGATTATCCATTATGCCATGTACAGTCTTTTTATCTTCCTCAGCACGCTCGCTAGCGCATACTCCTAAGCGTTCAGGTGTAATACATCTAGACGGAGGATACATGCCAAAGATTTGGTCTTTCACATAGGCCTCTACATAGACGCCATAGGTTAATAGTTTGCGCAATAAATGTAATGCTTGTTCTTTATCAAAACTTACGTGGAATAGACTGCGGTTTTCATCCTTATCCATCACGTAAGCGCCATTGGTGCACATGAAATAGCGCAAGCACGGCAGTTTTTCAATGACATCATTCATCTCATTCCAAGCACGGCCAGAAGCAATGGCTACGCGAATGCCACTTTCACGAGCGGCACGAATCGCCTCAATAGCATCCTCAGGAATCGCCTTTGCATCATTGACCAAGGTACCATCTACATCGGATGCGATAAATCGAATGGGCTTATCCCCAGTGAGGCCTATATAATTTTTTATCTCTAATGTCTCAATCGAGGGCATACATCCTCCTTCTATTCCTTTTATTTAGTACTATTAAATTCGGCTACGATTTCTTCTAATATTTCTGGGTTTTCTATTAATCGCAATACTGTGCCACCAATGATATTTGCACCGTCGATAATAGTTTGTTCAATGGTAGGCTCTAACATGGCAGCAGCAAATTCTTTAGAATGGCACACCTTTGGCTCTCCGGCCAAGCGTAACTTAGGGTGGAATGCTGCACATTGATAGCTTACATTGCCAATATCTGAGCTACCTCCAAGGGCTGCTGGACCGGGCTCAAAATCGAGGCCCATGTCGGCCATTACCTCTTCGATAAGCGCTGTGCCACGATTGTTTTGGTTCATATCATCATAAGGATTGCCATAAAACTCTACATCCACAGTTGTCCCTGTACAAAGGGCCGCCCCTTCAAAGATTTTTTTGATTTGCTCGGATAAACCATTTAAGTACTCACGCTCTGTGTGACGCACGGTAACCTCTAGTTCACCGAAGGCGGGAATCACATTGGATGCGGTACCTCCAGCAATGATCCATGTGCCGATGCGCGTTTCAGGGCGCACTTGTTGGCGCATCATATCCATGGCATGGATGGCAAGTTGCACACCATTCACCCCATTGATGCCATTCCAAGGCTCGCCAGCTGCATGAGCTGGCTTACCATGGTACTTAGCACGGAAGCAATCGAGTGCCAAGAATTGTGAGTTAGGACGAGTTTCCTCGCCATCGAGGTGAACCATGATGGCAAAATCGTATTCTTTGAACACCCCTGCGTTGCACATGTCTACCTTGCAGCCCATCGCTTCTTCGTCTGGTGTGCCGATAATATCGATGTCCATGTTGAAAGCTACGCCTTCTTGTTGCATTTTATGTAGTATCAATGCAGCTAACACACTCATAGAGCCACTAGCAGAGTGACCGCACGCATGGCCTACCTCTGGCAGTGCATCGTATTCACATAAAATCGCCAAACGACCTTGAGGGTTATCTACTTTCACAGCAGACGCCTTGAAGGCTGTCGGCAAATCACAGAATTCATAGATTACGTCCATGCCATATTTTTCGAGAACAGCACCTATGGTTTTAACAGACTCAAACTCCTGACTGGAAATCTCAGGGTTCTTGGCTAATGTGTAATTAATGGCAAATGCATCAGGTGCGAAGCTTTTACAAAGATCAGCAAAAGTAGTTGTAAGGGACATATTGCCTCCATGTATATAACCACATTATTGTAAAGGATTATGATACTCTACAATAAAGAATAAAAAACTCGTTTACTCTTAATTATACAATGTTATTGCCTATTGGTGTAAAATTCCGTACAATATAAACAGAAATGTATAAACCATGTATATGGATGTTTGAGGAGGATACTATGCTTAAGTTCAAAAAATTGACAGCCATCGCCCTCGTAGCGGTAGCAGCAATGGGTTTATTAGCTGGTTGTGGCAACGACAAACCTAAAATGACACAACAAGAAGGTGTATTGCGTGTAGGTTCTGAAACTACATTCCCACCATTCGAATTTACTGAAGGCGA
>OIFP01000182.1_pt1 | contig 22019 bp, 20 predicted proteins | sample 1582061 | NCBI WGS metagenome assembly OIFP01 (sample SAMN07501072, study PRJEB24779) | human gut metagenome | isolation source: stool | host: human infant | place: USA: Pittsburgh, PA | reverse complement strand
CCAACACCAACAGAACTACAAACGATGTCTGTTGTGGCTAACGCTTCAGGAATAGAATCGATAAGAATACGGTCAGCTTTAGTCTCACCTTTCGTAACGAGTGCAGAAAAACCACCGATAAAATTAACACCCACAGTTTTGGCTGCGCGGTCAAGCGCTTCTGCAATTGGTACATAAGATGTTAAATCACTGCCACCAGCCACTAAGGAAATCGGTGTTACAGAAATACGTTTATTGATGATAGGCACACCAAATTCACGCTCAATGTCCTCACCGGTTTTAACCAAATGTTCAGCTTCTTTGGTAATACGGTCATAAATGCGATTGCAGAGTTCTTTACCAGAGCTAGATGCACATTCTAACAAGCTAATACCCATTGTAATGGTACGCACATCGAGCTTGTTATCATGAATCATCTCATTCGTTTCAAGAATATTGTCAATAGATAACATGTGCGCCTCCTTATCCTACGCGGTGCATGCTAAGGAAAATATCAGCATGTTGCGCACGAATTTCTACGCCTAATGTATTACCTAGTTCGGATAAAGCATCTTGAATAGATGTTAAATCTTTTACGTCGTTAGTTTCGGTTTCACACATCATAATCATATTAAACAAACCATCTAGAATCGTCTGATTAATAGATAAGATATTTACTTTATGGTCTGCCAAAATACTGCTGACACCAGCAATGATACCTACACGGTCGACACCAACTACGGTAACTACTAATTTCATACAATCACCTTTTCTGACTCACTACAAACTATGTACATGAAAATTCATTCATTCTATAAACTATATTAATATATTATATCACATATATCATATTAAGAGCGTGAAAACTTTATGAGAATGCTCATTCGGTCTCTATGGTGCCATTTAATGCAGCATTGACAATTTCCTCACCTGCAGTGAGTAGTGCCACAAGACCTAAATCGCCTTTGTAACTTTCACCATAAATTTTGTATAAATCTTCTGTACCAGATGGTCTAGCTACGAACCACCCTTTATCAGTTTCTACGCGTACACCATCGATTGGCATATCATTATACAATGATGTGGTACGAATATTCGTGATGGGATCACCATCAATAGTAGTGGCAGTAATTAATTCAGCACTCATTTGTTTTAGGATTTGTTTTTGCTCTTTTTTGCATGGTGCATCAATACGGCCAAAACTTGGATTTCCAAACTCCTCAACAAATTCGTCAGCCATTTTTAGCGCAGATTTTCCCATAACGGCCATGATTTCCATACTTAACAAAGCCATAATCATACCATCTTTATCGGTAGTCCAAACAGTGCCATCCTTTTTCAAGAAGGAAGCGCCCGCACTTTCTTCACCACCTATGCCAATGGCTCCATCAAATAAAAGCTGTGAAAAATATTTAAAGCCCACAGGTACTTCAAATACAGGAGTTTCAGCATCAGCAGCCCATTTATCAATCATCGTAGTGCATACAACAGTCTTACCAACACCCTTATTTTTCCATCCCCGCGTGGTAAATAAATAGCGAGCTGCTAATGTTAAAAATGTATTAGCCGATATAAGCCCACTGGACACGACAATGCCATAGCGATCATAATCAGGATCATTACCGACTGCTAAATCAAAATCCCCGATTCGATTAATAACCGAAGCCATCACATAAGTGGAAGAACAGTCCATACGAACTTTGCCATCATGGTCATAGGTCATAAAACTAAAGGTCGGATCATAATCATCATGAATGATAGTTAAATCAAGACCATATCGTTCCTTGATAGCATTCCAATAGCTGGCACCGCTACCACCTAATGTGTCCACCAATACCTTTGGACCAGCCGCTTTAATGGCATCCATATTAATAACATCGCCTAATTCTTCCACATATAAGCCTTTATAGTCATATGGCACTTGTGCACTAGGTTCAATATTATCTATGCTAATGCGCTTGAAGTCCTCGCTTTCACAATAGGCAGTCAAATACTCGTTGGCACGCATCTCAATCCATTTTGTCACCACCGTATCAGCAGGACCACCGATAATCGTATTATATTTAATGCCCCCATTATCAGGCGGGTTGTGAGACGGTGTAATAATGATACCGTCCGCCTTATCGTCATGTTCTTCATTGTATCGAATAATAGCGCGTGATACAGAAGGTGTTGGGACGAAAGCCATATCACAATCTACCATAGCTGTAACGCCATTACCAGCTAATACCTCAAGCACGGTCACAAGTGCGGGCTGAGATAATGCATGCGTATCTTGGCCTACGAATATTGGACCAGTAGCACCAAATTGTTTACGACCATCACAAATGGCTTGTGTAATAGCCGCCACATGAAGGTCTGTAAATGTACCATCTACGGAGGTACCACGATGGCCAGATGTACCGAATGAAACCAATTGTGTAGGATTTGTCATATCGGGAACATTATCAAAGTATGCATCTACAATGGTCTGTACATCTATAATATCTTGTTCTTGAACAGGTTTTCCTGCTAATGCATGAGCCATGCTAGCCTCCTTATTCTAATCTTTGTGTTCTACATAATGAGCATTATCCTTACATTCTTTGACGAGATTTTCTATCGACGTCGGCACAACAGGTGTAGTGAATCCTTTGCCGATAACCTCTTGTGCATCTGTGATGAGAATGAAAGCCTCATTATCCACTTCTTCTATAACTTCTTTTAATTTATTGACTTGCAGCAAATTAACCGCTACCATTACAATCTGTTTCGGCGTTCTAGTATAAGCACCGATACCATTGATAATCGTCGCACCACGGCCGACCTTACTAATGACCGCATCACAGACCTCATAGGTTCGATAGGTAATGATGAAAGCTACCTTTCGTTGATTAAAACCAATGACGACCTTATTGGTAATAATCGTATATACATACAACGATACGAGTGTAACCGCTACAGCCTCTAAGCCAACCACAAATACAGCAGCTGCTAAGATAGCAGCATTGATGACACTATTAATGGATCCCATTTGAAGTCCATAGTATTTTCGGACAATCAATGCTATCGGATCAAGTCCACCCGTATTACCGCCAACACGATATACCATACCGAGGCCTATCCCCGTTGTAACACCAGCCATCATAGAACTCAACAATGGATCAGAAATGACCATATTGTATTGCAAGAAATCAAAGGCATCTACCATCCAGGACAACATGACGGTACCATACAAGGTATTGACCACCACGCGCTTGCCTAGCCAATGCCAAGCCGCCCAAAATATAGGAATGTTTAAAATCACATTCCATGTACCAACGGAAAGTCCTGTGATGTAATAGAGTATAAGACCAACACCACTAATTCCTGTGCTCACCAATTTGTGCGGTAACACAAACGCATCGATGCCAACGCCAAAAATAGCACAGCCTATGGCAACGATTATACATTGGTATACATCATCTTTATATTTAGACCACATATAGGCCTCCCTAAATTGCCATTTCACTATAAATATTCTATAATTAATTAATTGAATATATAGCATTATCACTATATATTTACATACATATACAGTTTCATCATAAACTACTTAATGTTTATTTTCAATCATTTTTAATCTCATGTACGAATGGTATAGAAATTTGTACAAATCATATGTCGCATCGAGGATTTTATGTCAAAAAGTATCGAACAATTAGGTCATAGTAAAATCAATATCGGCCTTGCTATTACTGGTAAACGCGATGACGGTTATCACAATATTGACAGTATATTCCAGTCTATTCGTTTGGCGGACTCCATCTACTTTGCCAAACATCATTCCGTTGTATTCTCCGGTGTAGCACCAGAGTTGCCACAATACATTCAAGATCTCATCCCCTATGATGAACGCAATTTAGCATTAAAAGCATTGCGCGAAGTACAAAAGTATACAGGATGTAAGGCAGGCGCCGCTATTCACCTCATGAAACGCGTACCCGCGGCGGCAGGTCTTGGCGGTGGCAGCGCAGATGCAGCAGCGATGCTACTAGGCCTCAATAAGTTTTGGGATTTGCGCCTCACCATGGATGAGTTGATGACATTAGGTGCTAAACTCGGCTCCGATGTACCATTCTTATTAAAAGGTGGCACGGCTCGTGGTACAGGTCGCGGCGAAAAACTCGTCTATTACCCATCCCCTGAACCTCATTGGCTATTATTGGTAAAACCTGAAATTTCTGTATCCACTGCAGTAGCCTACGGTCGTTATAACGGCCAGTCCAACGCCACATCAGATACAATTACTAATGTATTACACCATTTAGAACAAAATGATATGTATGGGGCTTTCACAAATAGCGCTAATACATTTGAAGAATTATTATTCCCTGATCACGACGAACTGATTACGTGTAAAGAGTTCTTTACGAGCCGTGACTATCCAACCATCATGACCGGCAGTGGCCCTACCATGGTTGTGTTGTTAGAAAAACCGGCTCAAGCATTGTCCTTACAAGAAGAAATCAAAAAAGCTGGTCATAACTGGCTTTCACTAATTACAAAAACCTGCACACAGGAGGAGGTACAATGACAAAACGATTGCAACCTATACGTCTAGATGCCTATAAACCATTAAGCGAAGTAGTGAGTGAAACATTACGCTCAGCCATTCAGGACGGCACCCTTAAACCGGGCGAGCGCCTCATGGAAATTCCTCTCGCCGAAGAACTCGGTGTGAGCAGGACCCCTATCCGCGAAGCTATTCGCAAACTCGAACTTGAGGGATTCGTCGTAATGGTTCCACGTCGCGGTACCTATGTGGCAAATATTTCGTTAAAGGATATTACCCAAGTATTCGAAATCCGTTCCGCCCTTGAAGAATTAGCCGCTGGCCTTGCAGCAGAGCGCATTACAAGCGATGAAATAGAAACGCTAGAGCGCATGCTCGTGGAAATCGGCGATCACATGGAAAACAAAGATATGGATAGTGTAGTAGCCGCAGATGTAGCATTTCATGAGGTCCTCTACAAGGCTTCCCGTAATGAACGCTTAGCAGACATCGTCCACAACTTGCGCGAACAAACATACCGATTCCGCAGCTTTTCCATGAACCAACCAGGCCGGTTACGCAAAACGTGGGAAGAGCATCGCCTCTTGGTCGAATCCATCGCATCCCATAACGCGGTACAAGCTCGTAAACTAGCGCGTATCCACATGGAACATTCTGAACAAACCTTATTACAAGGCATGGAGGATGCCAAGTCCTTTAATACAGAGGATATATAATACTAGAACCTCCTAGATGACTGCATACGACACGCATACATAGATATAAATTGTATTTATGTATGCGTGTTTGTTATATTCTATAGAAGAATGTTTCATTTTTTGGTACAATAGATACAAAATTTATAGTGTTATTAAAGAAAGGTGAGTTTTATGGAAGCTCTACTCAATGATGCAGTCTCCACGGTCAATACCTACCTGTGGAACTACTTAATCATCTTTATTCTCATCGGTGCTGGTCTCTTCTTTACGATGACCACTGGTGCCGTCCAAATCCGCATGTTTAAGGAAATGGTTCGCCTTGTCGCCTCTGGCGCTGGTTCTAAAACAGAAAAGAACCATGTATCCTCATTCCAAGCATTCTGCGTTAGTACCGCATCTCGCGTAGGTGTTGGTAACATCGCTGGTATCGCTATCGCTGTTGTACTCGGTGGTCCTGGTGCCGTGTTCTGGATGTGGGTTATCGCCCTTATCGGTGCTGCTACTGGCTTTATTGAAAGTACACTAGCTCAAATTTACAAGGAACCAGTTGCCAAAGGCGGTTTCTACGGCGGTCCTGCCTACTATATTCGCTATGGTCTTAACAACAAATTCCTGGCTGTTTTATTCGCTATTTTAATCAGCATTACCTATGGCTGGATTTACAACTCTGTACAAGCCAACACATTAGCCGCATCCCTTCAAATTTTTAATTTTGATGTAGCCTATACCGGTGTTGTTGTAGCTGTACTTGTAGGTCTTATCATCTTTGGTGGTATTAGCCGTGTTGCAAAAGCATCTGAAATTATCGTTCCAATCATGGCTGTTCTTTACATTGCTACGGCCTTATTTGTAGTCATCTCCAATATCAGCCAATTCCCTCATGTAATCTATACAATCGTTACATCTGCATTTGAACCATCTGCAGCCGGTGGCGGTCTATTAGGCGCTACTGTAATGAACGGTATTAAACGTGGTCTATTCTCCAACGAAGCCGGTGAAGGTTCTGTACCAAATGCAGCTGCAACAGCCGCTGTTAATCACCCTGTAGAACAAGGCCTTGTTCAAGCATTCGGTGTATTCCTTGATACATTCATTATCTGTACAGCATCTGCGTTTATCGTTCTCATGGTTGGCGACTATAGCACAACAGGGCTTACTGGTGTAGCACTTGTGCAACATAACCTAGCTCAAGAGCTCGGTTCCTGGGCACCTACTGCTGTTGCTGTATTCATCGTAATGTTCTCCTTTAGTTCCCTTATCGGTAACTACTATTATGGTGAAATCAACATCAGCCACTTAACAGACAAAAAATATTGTCTCCATTTATTCCGTATCGGCGTAGTCCTAATGACATTCATCGGCTCTATCGCATCCCTTGATCTTGTATGGAACTTAGCCGATTTATTCATGGCCTTCTTGGTATTAACCAATATTAGCTCCATCGTTCGCATGGGACGTACCGCAGGTCTTGCGCTTGATGATTACATCAAACAACGTAAAGCTGGTATCGATACTCCTGTATTTAACCGTTCCGTTCTTAATCATACATTCGGTGTTGTATGGTGGGGTGAAGGTCAAACTACAGATTCCTCTGTACCTGCTACACCTGTAGAAGATACAATCGAAAAATAATATATACTGACACTTAGGGTCTTTATTCTTCGGAATAAGGACCCTATTTTTTGTGAAAGCACTAACTATTTACAATCATATCCAACTATAGAATATAGTTAACATTGTATGTAGGGTATTCATTCGTCCATGTCGAATACAATAAATAGCAAAACATTTAAATAATCCATTGATTCTGAATTATCAGGAGGACTTTTATATGCAAAACTATAATCCCTATGAAAACATGTTAAACACACTCGATGTAGCGGCCGAAAAGCTTGGCTACACAAGAAATGATTATGAAGTACTACGCCATCCAGAGCGGGAACTCAAGGTGTCCGTTCCACTACAATTAGACAATGGCGAAGTCCGCGTATATGAAGGCTATCGTTGCCAACACTCCACATTGCGTGGCAGTGCCAAGGGCGGTCTTCGTTTTCACCCAGATTCTGATGAAAATGAAGTTCGTGCATTAGCGGCTTGGATGACTATAAAAAATGCTATCGCCAATATCCCTTATGGTGGTGGTAAAGGAGGCATCAAGGTCGATCCTAAAACATTGAACCCTCGCGAATTAGAACGGTTAACGCGTAACTTTGTACGTCGCATTGCACCTATCATCGGCGTTAATACCGACGTTCCTGCTCCAGATGTAAATACAAATGCACAAATCATGAGCTGGATTGTTGACGAATACAGCACATTAAAAGGCGAATGGAGCCCAGGTATCGTTACAGGTAAACCTATCGAAGTAGGTGGCTCCCTAGGCCGTAATGAAGCTACCGGCCGCGGTTGCCTTATCGCATTGCAATGCTATTTAGCTAAAAAAGGCTTAGATATTAAAAACATGACTGTCGCCGTTCAAGGCTTTGGTAATGTAGGGTCCGTTGGTGCTCGCCTCATTGCAGAAGCGGGTGCTAAGGTTGTAGCTATCGGCGACGTAGCTGTTAATCTATACAATCCAAATGGCCTCGATGTTGAAAAAGCTTATGAATATGCTAATTCTCATGGTCGTTCCTTGGTTGGTTACACCGAGCCAGGCATGACTACCATTACCGGCCAAGAATTGTTAGCCCAAGATGTGGATATCCTCTATCTGGCAGCCCTTGAAAATCAACTTAACAAGGACAACATGGAAAATGTACGTGCTAAGATTATCTTAGAAGGTGCTAATGGTCCAACTACAAATGATGCGGATACATACTTCTTTGAAAAAGGCATCGATATTATTCCTGACGTACTTGCTAATGGTGGCGGTGTAGTTGTATCCTACTATGAATGGGTACAAAACAAAGCTGGCTTCTACTGGTCCCTCGAAGAGGTAAATGAACGCCTCACTAGAAATATGCAAAACAGCTTTGAAGCAGTATGGCAAATGCAACAAAAATACAATGTAGCCCCTCGCCTAGCTGCATACATGGTAGCCCTCGAACGACTTGTCATCGAAACAACACTTCGCGGCTACAATTGCTAAGGTTATTCTCCAACAATTTCATATAGTAAAAGGACTGGCTTTCCATTGTGAAAGTCAGTCCTTTTATGTTATATGTTATGTAGTTATTTAATGGCGTTCATCAAAGCGGCTACTGTACGGCGAGATGCGAGAGCTTTCACCAATGTAGCACCTACGATGCCTGGGATTGTTTGACCAATCAATAAATTGATCACCAATGCCCAGTACGGAACACCTACGAGTGGGCTAAGCCACAATGGTACGCATAATGCAGGTACTAAGATGATTGGCAACATCGCCCACCACGCGCTAAGTCCAGCACGGCGCATCAATACGATGATACCAGTCGTCAAAATACCAACACCAAAGCCCCCTACCATATCAAGGATGCCAAGGCCCCCGAACAAGAAATTAGAAATGAGGTTACCTATGCCCATAGGAACGATTAAGAACGGAAAGGCATAAGCAAGTGCATATAAAGATGTAGCTATACGAATTTGGTACGCACCGAAGGAAATTCCTTGAGTAATATAAATAAGAACAATATACAATGCTACTACCATAGCAGAAATCGTTAATTTTCGTGTAGAAATCATGCACTCACCTCCTTTTCAATAAAAAAGAGCATGGCAAAACTACCATGCTCGAATGTGCTTATGTTTTCCGTAGTTTTGTTTAGAGACAGGATGGTTTCAAACTGTCTTATGTAGTTGTTCGCCGTTTGGCGGTACACTTATATTAGCATACTTTATGAATTACGGCAATGTGCTCTTTGCCTGATAGAATTGATTGCTTTCGCACCCACTCCAGCTAGCTTAACGGTCTTCGGCCGAGGGCCTCGACCTACTAAAGTCGCTCTGCGAAAGCAATCAATTCTATTGCATAACGGTTTATGCTCAATTGCATTCTTTACATTATGCTAACATCCGCCCGCCAAACGGCGCTCAACTAATAAACGGGTTTTCCGCATAGGGTTTTCCGCATAGGGCCTCGACCTACTAAAGCGCTCTGCGAAAGCAATCAATTCTATTGCATAACGGTTTATACTCAATTGCATTCTTTACGTTATTCTAATATCAGCCTGCCAAACGGCGCTCAACTAATATAACGGGTCTTCTACACCGTTTGCGCGGAAGGCTTGTTGGCGGTCGATGCAGGTGCCGCAATGGCCGCATGGGTGGTCGCCGCCTTCGTAGCAGGACCAGGTAAGTTGGTACGGCACGCCTAGGCGAAGGCCTTCGCGGACTACGTCGGCTTTGTTGCAATTGATGAATGGTGCTTCAAGGGAGCATTCTTGGCCGGAGCCTTCAAAGATGGCATTACCCATAGATGTGTAGAATGTTTCTGTGCAGTCTGGGTATGCATTGCCAGCTGCATCATCGGCATGGGCGCCATAATAGATATAGCCACAATCGAGGGATAATGCTAAGGATGCCGCAGCGGATAGGAACAGGCCGTTTCTAAATGGTACATAGGTGCTAACAGGTCCTTCCCCATGTTCATCTTGTTGTTCCTTGTAGGAACCAGTAGGGACGTCCTCTGTGGACTGCTTCAATAGGGATGAATTACTGAATGCAAACAGTTTTGTTACATCCATCGTTTTGCCTTCTATGCCGTAGTATGCTAATACGTTGGCTGCAGCCTCTAATTCCTTGCTATGTTTTTGGCCGTATTGTATGGATAAGGGCACTACATTCTCTTTGCCAAATCGCTCAATGGCGAGCGCCAAACATGTTGTGCTATCTACGCCGCCGCTAAATAATACAACGGCTTTTTGCTTTTGTGCCATCGTTCCTCCTTATGAAAGCCTCATCCGTAGATGAGGCTTTATACGTTAATATCGATATATGAAGCCAAGCTTTCACCATATCACATATTATAATTCAATATCGAGTTCCACTGGACAGTGATCACTACCAAAGATTTGTTGATGGATTTTGGCCTCTTTAATTTTGTCATCCAAGCGTTTCGATGTAATAAAGTAGTCAATTCTCCATCCCACGTTTCTATCGCGAGCCTTGCCCATGTAAGACCACCAGCTATATTCATCAACCGCATCAGGATACAAATAACGGAATGTATCGGTGAAACCAGATTCCAACAATTCTGTCATCTTAGCCCGTTCTTCGTCAGAGAAGCCTGCGTTCTTACGGTTTGTTTTAGGATTTTTCAAATCGATTTCATTGTGAGCCACATTGAGATCGCCACAGAGAATAACTGGTTTCTTTTTATCCAATTCTAATAGGTATGCACGGAACGCATCTTCCCAAGTCATACGATAGTCTAAACGCGCCAATTCACGTTGACTATTCGGCGTGTAGCAGCAAACGAGATAAAAATTATCATACTCAGCAGTAATGACACGGCCTTCTTGGTCATGTTCTTCAATGCCGATACCATTTGTCACCGCAATCGGTTTAATACGTGTAAATACAGCGGTTCCACTATAGCCTTTTTTCACTGCGCTATTCCAAAATTGTTCATAACCTGGTAATTCTAATTCAATTTGATGGGGTTGTAATTTTGTTTCTTGCAAGCAGAAAATATCTGCATCTAATTCGTTAAAGGAATCGATAAAGCCTTTTGTTACGGCTGCACGCAATCCATTTACATTCCAAGATATTAATTTCATTGATACTCCTTATAAGGCATTTATATACAATATCATTTGTGAAAGTTAGCTTTCACGAGCATGTTTATGTTTACGATCATGCTTAGCCTGAGCACGAGCTTGTCGCGATGCTTCATTGGCTTTCATTTCGCTTTCCTTACGATATCTAAAGTAATTCGCCACAACGGATAACAAAAAGATAATCATAACCGTTACATTGAATAGACCAGGGCCGTAGGTATACAAATGATAGCATAAATAGGCAAATGCAACGACCGATAAAATATGATTTAACATTCTCATAATGTTTCGACCCCCGTTTGAATTGGGAATTCATCATAGGTTACCCAATCACTAGAACTACCTACATACAAAGCAGAATTAAGCCCCGCTTCACTCATAACAAGTAGAGCATTACATGCGGTAACACCAGATCCACAATAGGTAACAACAGGCTTTTGTTGATAGATTTCATTGTAGAACTCATTTTCTAAGTCCTTAATAGACCGAGGACCTTCCGAAGTATAGCCACTTTCATAAAAATGGTTAACAGCCCCCGGAATATGTCCTGTCATGCCATCCATAACATCGACCACCGAACCATCATAACGTTCTGGTGCGCGAGCATCGACGATAACATGAGAACCGGACTTACTCGCCTCCAATACCTCATTACGACTCATGGTCATATCCGTTTGTAATGTATAGTTAAATGTCGTTGGTTCTGTAGGCAAAGGGGTAGGATCCTTAGTCAACAAATGACCTTCTTTCACCCATCTTTCAATACCACCAGATAAAACGCGTACATCTTTAAGGCCCATGTAGCGCAAGGTCCACCAAAGGCGACCAGCCAAGAAAATCCAAGAATCATAGACAACGACCTTAGAATTTTCATTAATACCAAATGTCTCGAAGGTTTTCGCCAATTGCTCCATATCCGGCAACGGATGACGTCCCCCATGTTCACCAATAGGGCCGGTCAAATCCTTATCTATATCGACGGGAAAAGCGCCTTTAATATGACCTCGTTTATAATCTTGAAACCCTCTTGCATCGAGGATGATTACCTCATCCATGATAGGTAATAATTCGTTAGGAGTAATGAAATTAGACATAATGACTCCTTTCATGTGATTATATCGAAAAATACAAATCTGTTAATACCATTATATACGAGGGGAGTATAGAATACAATCAGCAAGGGTTATTATACAAAAAAGAGGCTATAAAAGCCTCTTTAATATTATATCTTATCTATTTTTTGTAACTCATCGCCAATGCGCTTTACGATACCCGTTACTAAAGCATTCCCCATAAAGAACATTCTCATCCGATCTGATACTTCTTCAACCTCACCCTTTGCATTGAGTTTAAATTTTGTCCAATCATCAGGAAAGTCTTGTAAACGCTCTGCTTCAATTGGTGTAATCAAACGATAATTTCCATCGATTTTTAATAGATGGGTTGAGCGATTGACACTACCTTCCGATGTAAGCATTGTCCGACCTGGCAAATCTAAGGAATCATATTCACTCATCCCGCCCTCTGCATAGGTATACTCATGACCATCTGCTGAGGTACGTATTAACTTTTTAGGCCCCCTGAGATATTTAAACTTTTCAAGTTTGTCTCCAGTAATATAATACTTAGCATCAACTGTTTCTTCTGGAACTACGATTTTACCCATTGTAATCGGTGGCTCAACAATTGGATTGGTTTCAATAGTATAGTAATATCCATTAGTCATCAATCCAGAATTCCAAAATTTACCATCATTGAAAGTTTCGGAAACCTCGGCAATATCGCCCACTAACTGATTCGCATGTACACGTTTTTTTACCGCTGTTCCTTCTACTGGGAACTGACGACCAAATAAACCATCTTTAAAAATATATTTCTGATACTGTGCTAATCGTTCTTCTATAGTTGTATCTTTAGAGAATTTTGCTTCATATGTTGTATGTAAGCGTTCACCCCATTTTGTGTCATTTCTAAATACAAAGAAGAAAACCCGACGACGTCGCTGTGCACGACCATAATCAGCAGCATTAATAACACGCCATTCAACAGAATATCCTAATTCATTAAACGCAGCTAACATAACTGCAAAATCTCTACCACGTTGACTAGATGGAGCCTTTAGTAGTCGGTCTACATTTTCGAGGATTAAATATTTAGGTTTAATAACCTCAGTAGCACGAATTATCTCCCAAAAAAGGACCCCTTTTTTACCTTCAATACCGAGTTCATTCTTTTTACTTCTTGCTACAGAATAATCTTGGCATGGGAATCCACCTACAATCATATCAACACCATTTTGCTTCATCTCTTCAAACTTCTCATTTGGAATGAGTGCAACATCGGTCCCGATATGTTCCATATTAGGGAATCTATATAAGCCTACTTCGTAAGCATCTTGAATCTTTCTCGATGGTTCATACTGATTGGAATATAGTGTTTGAAAGACCTCTTTACTTGAGTTCTCAAGGCCTACTATAAACCCACCTACACCATCAAACATAGAAAATATCTTCATCATAACCCCTTATTAATAAAATACTTCGAACATATTATATCAGATTCTGGAGAAGAGATCAAGATCGATTTTCTATTTCTTTTCTAATTTTATAAGTTCTTTTCTCGTTACCAACCAATGCGATGTAGCTAAATCCTCTAATTGATCCCTATAAAGTATTATATTTAAAGGTTGCTCAGATAATATATTCCTACCAGTTAAATACCACTTAGGATATCTTCCTGATCCGATAGTTTCATCAATGCTATTAAGTGCCTCATGAAGAATTTTTTCTTCTAAACTTTCTCTTTTAGCAGAAGCTACAGTATGAAACTTTACGACATCTGTATCAGCAGTAACTATATTTATAATGTATTCTTGAATGTCGGTCTTTTCAAAAAACATAGCTTCTATTTGTACAATATCATCATACTTTAATCGGCTTTTATTGGTACCAACCTGTACCCATAACCAACATAATAAATATCGCTGTGTTGCACTATATTTTTTGTTAGTCAGCCACCCCTCTTTTAATTGCCCGTTATGCATATAAGACACTTCAAAAGCGAATGTGGGCATAGCTTTTTCCTTTAAATTAGTTTTTGCATAATGTATGGCAGCCTTTTCATCTATAACAATTTTCTTTCCATTCTTAAGAGTAAGAACAGTATCACTGCCTGCATGCTGCTTCTTTAACTCTCTAGAGACTTCAAAATCAATAATATATCCTTTTTCTTTGAATTTTTCATAGAGAAAATCAACCAAAAACTTATTTACGGCCTGCTCTCCCAACAAGTCATCTTCAAAATTAAATTTACTTCTCTCACTATAATCCATAAATTATAACTCTCTCACTATTTCTGCAATGTATTCTCTATTTAACCAATACGTCTGCTTTGTAATCATTTGTCCATCTGGTAATTGAACTTTATCAGCAGCATTAGCAGCTTTTGGTCTAATATGGCAAACACCATTAAATTTAGCTCCTGGTAAATTATTTTTTACCCCTCTTGGCGTTTGTGTTAGTTCAACACCAACTGCTAATATGTCATGCACCGTTTGCCATAGATTTTTTAATTCGGTTTCAATAATTTGCTCCGGCATATTCCACAGCTTAATACCTTTCAAATAAGGTACTCTGTTAGGGTTCTCTCGTTCGGTCTCAGTAAATTGAAATACAACAAATAAAAACTTTGTATTTTCAAATGTTTCATATACTTGGGATTCTTCCCAAGATGCATTGAGCCATCTATCAAAGTCAATTTGTTCAAATGACATATGTTCACGCGGAACACCATTTGGTTCTAAACGTATAGTCTTAAATTTGATATTTGCCTTAGCAAATTCCTCTGTATCATCAAGACTAGTGCCTTTTATACCAAGAAGATCACTGACTAGATTTGCATACATCGCTTTATTCTTGTTTTCTGCAAAGTTAATGTGATGCTTTAATTCATATAATGTACACCCAATATAAGGTGCAAATCTTTCATGTAATAACTCATCAACTGATTTAGACTTTAATTCTTCTGGTTTGAAAACTGAGATTACATCTTCATTCATAAGAATTCGCCTTATATAAGCAGTCATATATGAGTTCTTTAACGAATAGGCTCTCTGCTTTGCAGGGATATCTGAAAAAGGTTGCTTTCGCATACTCTTTGCATTAGCACCTTTTGTACAAGCAGCAAGATACATGGTATCCCCCTCAGAAATTTCATGAGCCTTACCCGCTTTGATTTTATCTATGATAATTTGCCAATCTTGCTTAACAATAGCTAAATCCGATTCAGAAAATTGATGGATAACGGATTTAAGAATAGGGAATTCACCTTTATTTACACCATCAATCCATTTATAAAACATAAGCAAAATTTTTTTATTCTTATGCCACAATGATGACTCTTCAAAAGTACGCTTATACTCTTCCATATAGTCAATAATATTGAGTACCAATCTTTCCTTTGCTGAGAAGGATGTCTGCTTTGCATTTGTTTTTATACCAGTAACCTTTAATTCAAGATCTAGGTTAGCAAAATCAGCTTCTGCACGACTATTAGGAGCCATATGAAACAAGCCTTCTTCAATGATTTGACCTATGCCTCCCTTATTTTTCTTTGTCTCAAGCCGATTAGATACATCATACTCCTTTACCAGCTTACCCTCTGCAGACTTTGCTACATCTAAAACTTCTTCAATGGAATCATATCGACGTTCAAAATCCATTCCAATCACCTCCCATTTGTTTATTTAATTATACCAACTTATAAATATGAAATAAACATACACTGCATTGCATATCAATAAATACATTACATACTCAAATAACCATTAACACTTTATAATATTTAATGTTTATTTAATAATTATCAGTTATATGTATCTTTTTCGCCCCTTTAATCTATGCTATAATAATACTGATATCAACTGTATAGAATATAAAGTATAGATATTTTTTCATAAACGCGTTTTACAAGGAGTATTGGCAATTGAAAAAGGGTTATATTAAATTAATCTTAGCCGTAATTCTAGGGATTGCTGTTATTGGTGGAGGCATTTATTGCGCTTATCACTTCCTATCCAATAAAGCAACTACAATATTATATCGCTCTACAATTGAGGACAAAATCAATGCCTTACGACCTTATATCGAGGCAGCTGATACATTTAATTTAAATAGTGTTGCCTATACCTATCAGATACAACCAACCCTTGAAGAATTGCGCAATCATACACATAATACGTCTGTAACATTACCTGACTATAAAAAATTAAAAGCTCAGCTTGAAGCAGCTAAAGAAGAAAGCTCCACACCATATGAGGATGTAAATAAAGCGACGGATGAATTACTTACCATCTTATCGCAATTAATTCCTGTGGCCGACCAACTTCAAAACTACTACACAGATAGAACGTTTGAGAAAGATAATTTTGTAGGCAGTGATAACTTAGCTAGCCAATATGTACCATTAGCGGATCAATTCAATGCAGCCTATAATGCATACGATTTAGCACTTGAAAATCGCAATAACGAATTATATACAGAACGTATGAAAGAATTCGCTGATGAAAACAGAGTCAATGCAGTTAATTTCATTGAATTAAATATTCTATTATCTCAAACCATAGATATTATCGATCCTGATGGCAATACAGACACACAAAAGGTCGAAACTAATCTACAAGAAATCACAAAACGCTTGAATGAATTGCAACCTGGTACAAAACCAGAAACACAAGCAGCGGTTAAACAATATCAAGATGCTGTAAAAGAATTTATTGCAGAAGCAAGAAATTACATCATTATCAACTCCTCCTATGGCGAAGCATATACGCAATTATATGTGAAATACAATCGCATGATTGGCCGTGCTAACGAGGTGGATATGAATGACCTCGATGCAGTAGACAGCAAAAAATAATAATTAAACAACACAAAGGACCAGCCTTCTAGCTGGTCCTTTATTGTGTCTAAATCAATGATACTTATTCTTTTTTCAAATCTTTAGTAATAATGTAATATTCACTAGGTGAAATCTTAAGCCCCTTCAAATAATTTTTACAAATCATATTAATCTTAGGATAACCTAGGAATAATGCCGCACTATCATCTAATAAGATTTGTTGTGCTTCTACAATGGCATTATATCGCTGTTTATCATCTAAAGTCGTTTCTGCAAAATCAAGTAACTTATCATACGTCGGATTACTAAATCCAGAAACATTGGTAGGATTAGACCCATCAATATTTGTCCCCCAGTATTGTTTTAAGAACCATACAGGACTACCGGTACTAGCTGTAGATACACTAGTTATTGCTAAATCATAATCGCCAGAACGTGTTACTTTATCCACTACACTAGAGTCTACAACCTCTACATTTACATCAATACCTATCTTCTTATAATCAACTTGTAATGCCTCTGCATATAGAGTAACCTCAGGTCTTGAAGTATAGGTGTAAAAATTTAGGCGTAATTTTTTGCCATCCTTATCTACATATCCATCGCCATCGGTATCAACCCAACCTGATTGGGCTAACAATTCTTTTGCCCGTTCAGGATTATATGTTTCTGGAATTTTGATATCATTAAAACCATAGTTTAAACAAGGTGGTAATGGAGTTCGGCCCGCAACAAAAGTATCTTTAAATAATTTTTTCGCATAGCTTTCACGGTCTGCTCCAGCAACTAGTGCTCGTCTTATATTGATATCATTCAAGTATCCATTGTGGTTCATACGAACCATTACAACTCGCAATGACGGAGTTTCTTCAATAGTATAATCCTTATTATCTGTAAATAACCCATACTCTCCAGAAGCAATATTTACAGCCATATCAATATCTCCTGCCTGTAATGCCAATGCACGAGTATTAACATCTTCAATAGAATCTACTATTACATGTTTAAAACCTACGTCCCCATCCCAATAATTTTCATTTTTATCTAATTCTATGCGCTCTTTTGTGAAAGATGTTGCCACATATGGCCCCGTTGCAATAGGACCTTCCTTACTAAAGTTACGCCCATCACGCTCTGATTGAACATCTACAATCAAGAATAAAGGATCGCCCAATAACCCTGGTAAATTTGGATAAACCTTATCTGTATGAATAATTAAATTCTGCCCATTTGCTTCAATGGAATCATAAGCAAAAAACGATTTTGCTCGTTTACTTTTTTCAAACGTACGTTCCAAAGACTCCTTAACAGACTGTGCTGTTACCTTACGCCCATTAGAAAATTTTACTTTATCATTAATTACAAATGTCCATGTTTTATGATCATCCCCTACGGACCAAGATTCGGCAATCCACGGTTGTGGCTTCATAGAATCATCAAATTTAACTAGATTCTCACCGATGCCATACCTCACAATCCCCCAACTAAAATAATTCTCTGTAGGTTCCAATGTCCCCGCATATGACATGGCCCCAACCTTTAAAGTATCCTTATCGGTATTCTTTCCACATCCCAAAATAGAAAAAATGGCTAACAAAATAACACAAACTCCCAAGAAACTATACCTTTTTACTTTCATATAAACCTCCTACTATTCACCTTCCTCATTAAAAGTTAATATCATATCTGCATTAATATGCTAATATAACAATAATATAAACTAATAGTAGTAATCAAAACAAATGAGAATAATTTATAAAATTATAACTAGCTCATATCATATAACTTTATTAAAAAAGTAATTATATCTATTGCTCCGCATAATAAAAGGACTAGCCAAGCAGCTAGTCCTTGCATACACTTCAAAGCAATAAACTTCATTCTTTTTTCAAATCCTTCGTAATTACATAGTATTCACTAGGTGATGTGTGAATACCCTTTAGATAGCTTTTACCAATCATATTAATCTTAGGATAACCAAGGAATATGGTAGCATTCTCATCGAGCAAAATTTGTTGTGCGTTGATGATAGCATTGCGTGCGATTGTAGCATCTAACGTAGAACCTGCCAGTGCCATAAGTTCATCAAAACGAACGCTACTAAATCCAGAACCATTATTCGGATTATCTCCATTTTCATTGCTTCCCCAATATTGTTTCAAAAACCATACTGGGTCACCTGTGTTAGCGGTAACGACACTAGAAACCAATAAATCATAATCACCGGTTTTAGCTAATTCATCAATCATCGTATAATCAACGATTTTAATCTGTACGTCAATACCAATTTTCTTATAATCTGCTTGCATGGCTTCTGCATAGAGCGTCAACTCAGGTCTAGATGCATAGGTATATAAAACTAATGACAGATTGTTACCATCTTTATCTACAATGCCATCTCCATTCGTATCACGCCATCCAGATTTAGCTAATAAGGACTTAGCCGCATTAGGGTCGTATGGATATGAATCCTTTAATTGTTTAAATCCATAATCAAGGCTAGGTGGCAATGGAGCCTTACCAGCTATAAAGGTATCTTTCAAAAGGTTTTTAGCATAGCTATCACGGTCTATGCCAGCAATAAGAGCGGCCCTCAAATTAGGATCTTTCAATTCACCTTTTTGACTCATACGCGCCATTACATCTCGCAACGATGATGCTTCTGTAACAGTATAGTCTTTATTATCAGCAAATAAACTGTATTCACCAGGTCCAATGTTGATTGCCATATCGATATCACCAGATTGCAATGCCATGGCTCTTGTATTGGCATCATTGATGGCCGGTACTTCGACTCGTTTAAACGGCACGTCACCATCCCAATAGTTTTCATTAGCAGCTAGTTCAGCGCGTTCCTTAGTAAAAGATGTCACCACATATGGCCCGGTTCCAATAGGACCATCAGAGCTAAAGTTTCGACCATCTCGTTCAGACTGAACGTCTACAATGACAAACAATGGATCGCCTAGGGATCCTGGTAAATTAGGATACGCCTTATCTGTGTGAATCGTTAATGTTTGACCATCAGCTGTAATAGAATCATAGGTAAAAAATGTCTTAGCACGATTGCTTTTAGCAAAGGTACGTTCAAATGACTCTTTTACGGCTTGAGCCGTCACCTTTCGACCATTGGAAAACTTAGCTTTGTCATTAATGGTGAAAGTCCATGTTTTTCCATCCTCTGATACGGACCATTTTGAAGCAAGCCAAGGCTTTGCTTTCATTGTATCATCAAATTTAACCAGCGTTTCACCAATACCATAACGTACTACAACCCAGCTAAAATAGTTCTCTGTAGGTTCTAATGTACTAGCAAATCCAATGGCACCTACTCGTAAAATATCTTTATCAGCACTAGAGTTCATCCCACAACCAGTAAGACCAACTACGGTAAGGCCTAATAAAGCACATGTAGCCAGCACTCGTCTTATGTTTTTCATTTAATCTCCTATTACCAATCTGTATACTCGACTTGATATCTATCAAAATATGTTCATATGAATACCTTCCAATATACCTATATGGGTATATTGCTTTCTTTATCATATCCTATTTATCGAAAGTTCTCAATCATCTAATATATATTTAGCAAATAGAAAAGATAAAAGCCTTCGCATACGCGAAGGCTTTCACCAATAAGATTATATATTTGTATCATTAGTAACGGTATCCATCGATAATGGATTGTGTGGTTTACCAATTTCAAAAATAGAACTCAATAACACCTTTGTATATGGATGTTTTGCATCTGCTAGATGGAACGCATCTAGTTCTTCAACGATAGCCCCTTTATACATGACTACAACCTTATGGCACATAGTACGAATGAAAGCAATATCATGAGCGATGAATAGATAGGTCAAATTCCGTTTCTTTTGCAATCTAGCGAGTAGATAGGCAATAGAGTCTTGCACAGATACATCAAGGGCACTCGTTGCCTCATCGAATACGAGGATTTCAGGTTCCAAAACGATAGCTCGTGCGATAGCTACACGTTGACGTTGACCACCAGACATCTCATGAGGGAATCGATGCATGAACTCGCGCGGTAAATCTACCATTTCAAGATAGTCACCAGCGATTTGCTCTTCCTTGCCCTTTTCTAGAAGGCCAAAGTTATAGAGTGGTTCAAGGATAATATCCTTAACCTTCATGCGTGGGTTAAATGCAGCAGATGGATCTTGGAATACCATTTGAATTTTTTTACGGTATTCCTTTGTTTGTTCTGCATTCATATGTTGAATTTCAACACCATCGACATAGATTTCACCTTCTGTAATAGGCAACATTTTCATAATCATACGAACCAATGTTGTTTTACCAGAGCCGGATTCACCTACAATACCAAGAGATTCCCCTTTTTCAAGGGTGATATTGATATTTTTACATGCCTCAAGTTCGCCACCAGTAGGAAGTGGGAATCGTTTATATACATTTTTAATTTCTACTGCGTAGTTAGTCAATGTAACGACCTCCTTCCAATGTTGGTACCGCATCTTTTAGTTGTTTTGTGTATTCATTAGATGGGTTTTCTAAGATTTCTTGTGGCGTACCTGCATCTACAACACGGCCCTTTTTCATAACGATGATGTAATCGGACATATACGCCGCCACACCAAGGTTATGGGTTACCATAACGATAGCGGAATTATGCACTTTAGATAATTCCATCATTTGCATAACAACTTGAGATTGTGTTGTCACGTCTAGAGCAGATGTTGGTTCATCACCGATGAGTAATGCTGGGTCTAATGCTAATGCCATGGCAATACCAACACGTTGGCGTTGACCGCCAGACAGCTCATGTGGATAGCGGCGAAGGATATCTGCGCAATTAGGTAACGCAACAGACTCTAATAATTCAATAGCACGACGATCACATTCGTCATTGGAGATTTCAATGTGAGCTTTGAATAGTTCTCTAAATTGTTTACCAATGCGTACAATCGGATCGAGTGCACTACCGCTATCTTGGAAAATCATGGCCATGTCTTTGCCACGTATGGATCTCCATTCTGACTTAGATAGGGTGCGAAGGTCTTGACCATTAAAGATCATTGTACCATCTGTGACCTCACCACCTGCAGGCAACAAACCCATAAGGGCCCGGATCACAGTAGTCTTACCGGATCCAGATTCCCCTACAATGGTCAATACCTTACCGCGTTCCAAGGTAAAGTTTACATCCATAACAGCAGGCACACCTTGGTA
>OIFP01000179.1_pt1 | contig 22767 bp, 20 predicted proteins | sample 1582061 | NCBI WGS metagenome assembly OIFP01 (sample SAMN07501072, study PRJEB24779) | human gut metagenome | isolation source: stool | host: human infant | place: USA: Pittsburgh, PA | reverse complement strand
GCTTACTTCAAAAATGCCGCATGATAGGCAATATGCTCACCAATAAAACTGGCGATGAAGTAATAGCTATGATCGTAGCCTTTGTGGAAGCGCACATCGATCGGTTGATTTGCCGCACGACAGGTTTCGATAAAATCTTCGGTGCGTAATTGTGTTGGCAAAAACTCATCTTCTAAGCCCTGATCAATACGCATACCTTGCACTTTATAGCCTTGTTGAATGAGTGAGCTGGCATCATATTGCTGCCATTTTTCACGATCTTTCCCTAAATAAGCAGTAAAGGCTTTTTCTCCCCAAGGCACGAGGCTTGGCGATAAAATAGGCGAAAAAGCAGAAACACTTTGATAACGTTCTTGGTTTCGTAGTGCCAATACCAATGCACCGTGCCCGCCCATTGAATGCCCCATAATGGAACGTTTGCCGTTGGTAGGGAAATTTGCTTCAATCAGACCTGGCAATTCATTCAAAATATAATCATACATTTGATAATTCGTCACCCAAGGCTGCTCGGTCGCATTAAGATAAAAGCCCGCACCTTGCCCTAAATCGTAAGCTGCATCGTTCGGCACTTGCTCTCCACGAGGGCTAGTATCAGGCGCAACCACAATCACTTGATGTTCTGATGCATAACGTTGAAAGCCCGATTTGGTAATGAAATTTTGTTCCGTACACGTTAAGCCGGAAAGCCAATAAATCACACCAAGCGGTCGATTTTCTGGATTATTTGGCAAATAGGCGGCAAATTTCATTTCGCATTGAAGCGTTTGGGCATCATGTGCCCAAACTTGCTGCAAACCACCAAAAATTTGATGTTGTTCAATCAGTTTCATAGTGTACCTTAGTAATGAATAACCGTGCGGATCGATTTACCTTCGTGCATTAACTCAAAGGCTTCATTGATTTGATCGAGTGTCATTGTGTGAGTCACAAACGGTTCTAACTGGATGTCACCTTTCATTGAATCTTCCACCATTTTCGGAAGTTCAGAGCGACCTTTCACACCACCAAATGCGCTGCCTTTCCAAACACGACCGGTTACCAACTGGAACGGACGCGTTGAAATTTCTTGTCCTGCACCCGCTACGCCGATGATAATGGATTGTCCCCAACCACGGTGTGCACTTTCTAATGCTTGACGCATTACGTTTACGTTGCCGATACATTCAAAAGTGTGATCAATACCCCATTTATTAATGTCTAACAACACATCTTTGATCGGTTTATCGTAATCGTTAGGGTTTAAACAATCCGTTGCACCAAACTGTTTTGCCAACTCGAATTTTGAGGGATTGGTATCGATAGCAATAATACGACCTGCTTTAGCTTGACGTGCACCTTGCACCACAGCTAAACCAATCGCTCCCAAGCCAAACACCGCAACAGAGTCACCTTCTTGCACTTTTGCTGTATTATGTACCGCACCAATACCTGTGGTAACGCCACAGCCAAGTAAACATACTTGTTCGTGGTTCGCTTCTGGGTTGATTTTCGCCAGTGACACTTCTGCAACAACAGAATATTCACTAAAGGTTGAACAGCCCATATAATGATAGATTGGCTGACCTTGATAAGAAAAACGCGTCGTGCCGTCCGGCATTAAACCTTTACCTTGTGTATCACGCACTGAGACGCATAAGTTGGTTTTACCTGAACGACAGAACTCACATTCACCACATTCTGCGGTGTAAAGCGGAATAACGTGATCACCTGGTTTTACGCTTAACACGCCTTCGCCCACAGCAACAACCACACCCGCACCTTCGTGCCCAAGCACTACTGGGAATACGCCTTCAGGATCACTTCCTGATAATGTAAATGCATCAGTATGGCACACGCCCGTGTGAGTGTTGCGGATTAACACTTCGCCTTTGCGTGGCATTTCTACGTCGATTTCTACAATTTGTAAAGGTTGATTTGGGGCGAATGCCACCGCTGCTCGAGATTTGATCGTTGAATTGATTTGTTTAATTTCCATTGTTTTTCCTCTTAATTCATTGACAAAGTTGCCTTGCCTAAGCAAGATAGTAATAGTTTATACTTTAGAGCTCACTCTAAGGCAAGCGTTTTTTGCAACTTTTTATTTGGAAGGAAGGGAAATGACTTACACCACAGCTAAAGCTGCCGAAAAAATCGGTATTTCTGCCCACACTTTACGCTTTTACGACAAAGAGGGCTTATTGCCTAACGTTGGACGCGATGAACACGGTAATCGCCGTTTTACAGATAACGACTTGCAATGGTTGAGTTTATTACAATGCTTGAAAAATACAGGAATGAGCTTAAAAGACATCAAACGCTTCGCTGAATGCACCACTATTGGCGAGGATACCATTGACGAACGCCTTGCATTATTTGAAAGCCAAACAGAAAATGTGAAGCGCCAAATTGCCGAATTAAAACGCTATCTAAACTTGCTGGAATACAAGTTAGCATTTTATCAAAAAGCCAAAGCATTAGGCTCGGTGGAAGCCGTGAATTTACCACAAATTCCTGAAACGACCTAAGTTAGACGTTGGGTCCAACTTTTTGGGTTGGTCAAAATTGACCGCACTTTTGCTCATAGATAAATAAAAAGGCATCAACGTGATGCCTTTTCAATTCATTAACATGAAAAATTAACGTTCATTCCAACGTTTGATTGATTCACGAATCACTTCTTTCGCTTCTTCTACATCGCCCCAGTGAGTCACTTTTGTTGAACCTGGTTTTTTCAATGCTTTGTAGTTATTGAAGTGGAATTCAATTTGTTTGATTAATTGCGCTGGCACATCTGCAAGGCTGTTGTATGCATTGCCGGTATCGCGGTCATCTGCTGGCACACAAACGATTTTATCGTCCACTTCGCCATCATCAACGAATTTCATCACACCGATTACTTTCGCTTCAAGAAATACACCCGTTGCAAGTGGTTGGCGAGTTAATAATAAAACGTCTAACTCATCGCCATCTTCGTCTAAAGTTTGTGGAATGAAACCATAGTTAGTTGGTTTTGCGAAGATCGCCGGCTCAACACGGTCTAATTGGAACGCTGCAACTTTACGGTTCCATTCGATTTTGTGGCAGCTCCCTTCTGGAATTTCATTTACCACATTGATAATGCCAGCATCTACATCGCCTGGCGTTAAAATTTGATTAAAATCAGCCATTGTTTTTCCTTTTTTGATTACGTTAAAAACGCTCAGAGTATATCAGTTTTTAGTCGATAAAAAAATATGGGAAAAACATCCTCAAAAGCGACCGCACTTTCCCATCCAACTTCTATAAAACAGTTACGCAAACGTTTACTTTTAAATGATTTACTATAAAATAGCACATCTTTTTGATTATTAACCTAGGGGACTTTATGTCAAGTTTAGAAAAAACCTTTGAACTCAGTAAACGCGGTTCAACGGTTCGTCAAGAAATCATTGCGGGTTTAACCACCTTCTTAGCCATGGTGTATTCCGTGATTGTTGTGCCTAAAATGCTTGGTGATGCAGGCTTTCCGGCAGAATCAGTTTTTATCGCAACCTGTTTAGTCGCGGGTTTTGGTTCGATTTTAATCGGCTTTTGGGCAAATGCGCCAATGGCGATCGGCTGTGCCATTTCATTAACCGCTTTCACCGCATTTAGCTTAGTGATCGGTCAACATGTTTCTATTCCTGTGGCATTAGGTGCGGTATTCCTTATGGGTTTGGTGTTCACCTTAATCTCTGCGACAGGTATTCGTTCTTGGATCTTACGTAACCTGCCATCAAGTATCGCGCATGGTGCAGGGATCGGGATCGGCTTATTCTTACTTTTAATCGCCGCAAACGGCGTAGGCTTAGTGGTCGGCAACCAAGCAGGTTTACCGGTTAAATTAGGTGATTTTACCTCGTTCCCTGTGATGATGTCCTTAATCGGCCTTGCATTCATTATCGGCTTAGAAAAAATGAAAGTGAAAGGCGGGATTTTATGGGTCATCATCGCGATTACTATCGTCGGTTTAATCTTCGATCCAAACGTAACATTCAATGGCCAAATCTTCAAAATGCCAACCTTTGGTGAAAACTCACTTTTCTTACAATTAGATTTACAAGGTGCATTACAACCGGCTATTTTACCGATTGTTTTTGCTTTAGTGATGACTGCCGTATTTGATGCAACAGGTACTATTCGTGCTGTTGCAGGACAAGCGAACTTATTAGATAAAGACGGACAAATCATCAACGGCGGTAAAGCCTTAACCTCTGACTCTGTAAGTAGCTTATTCTCAGGTTTATTCGGTACTGCGCCAGCCGCCGTTTATATCGAATCTGCAGCAGGTACAGCCGCAGGCGGTAAAACGGGGATCACCGCTATCGTAGTCGGTGTATTGTTCTTATTAATGTTATTCTTCCAACCACTTGCATTCTTAGTGCCAGGTTATGCAACTGCACCGGCGTTAATGTATGTGGGCTTATTAATGCTAAGCAATGTGAGCAAATTAGACTTCGATGATTTCGTCGGCGCAATGAGCGGCTTAGTTTGTGCGGTATTCATCGTGCTCACCGCAAACATCGTAACGGGTATCATGCTTGGCTTTGCGGCATTAGTGATTGGTCGTATCGTGAGTGGCGATGTGAAAAAACTCAACATCGGCACAATTATCATCGCCATTGTACTTGTCACATTCTATGCTGGCGGCTGGGCAATTTAATTAAATACAATCTTGATAAGGCGAACAATGGTTCGCCTTTTTTATTTCTCGCCTTAAAAACAATCGAAAAACCAACCGCACTTTTACTTTACAAATCCCTAAATCCGCCTAAAATACAGGCCTTTAATACAGCTTGCCAAAAGCAAGCTACTGACCTGAAATCAGACAAGAGAATATTATGACAACCCCATTTAAACCTGAATTACTCTCTCCTGCGGGCTCCCTCAAAAACATGCGCTACGCCTTCGCGTATGGCGCAGATGCCGTTTATGCAGGCCAACCTCGTTATAGCTTACGCGTACGTAACAATGAATTTAATCATGCCAATTTAAAAATCGGGATCGATGAAGCCCATGCGCTTGGCAAAAAATTCTATGTGGTCGTAAACATTGCACCGCATAACTCTAAACTCAAAACCTTTATTAAAGATTTACAACCTGTGATCGATATGGGCCCAGATGCCTTAATTATGTCAGATCCAGGCTTAATCATGTTGGTGCGTGAAAACTTCCCGGATATTGATATTCACCTTTCTGTTCAAGCGAATGCGGTAAACTGGGCAACGGTAAAATTCTGGAAACAAATGGGATTAACTCGTGTGATTTTATCGCGCGAATTGTCCATCGAAGAAATCGCTGAAATTCGCCAACACGTGCCTGATATCGAACTCGAAATCTTCGTACACGGTGCGTTATGTATGGCGTATTCCGGTCGTTGCTTGCTTTCTGGCTATATCAACAAACGCGACCCAAACCAAGGCACTTGTACGAATGCTTGCCGTTGGGAATACAAAATGGAAGAAGGCACCATCGATGAAGTGGGCAACATCGTGCCGAAAATCGATCCCGCTCAACAAATTGAAGTGAAAAATGTCGCGCCAACCTTAGGTGAAGGTGCAGTAACGGATAAGGTTTTCCTTTATACCGAATCACAAAAGCCCGATGAGCAAATGACCGCTTTTGAAGATGAGCACGGCACCTACTTTATGAACTCAAAAGATCTGCGTGCAGTACAACACGTGGAAAAATTGACCGCACTTGGTGTGCATTCTTTAAAAATCGAAGGCCGTACTAAATCATTCTATTACTGCGCAAGAACCGCACAAGTTTACCGCAAAGCCATTGATGATGCGGCAGCAGGCAAACCATTTGATGAAAGCTTAATGGATACCTTGGAATCCCTTGCTCATCGTGGTTATACCGAAGGTTTCTTACGTCGCCATACGCACGATGAATACCAAAATTACGAATACGGCTATTCTATTTCTGAGCGCCAACAATTTGTCGGTGAATTTACCGGTAAACGTAATGAACAAGGCATGGCTGAAGTGGCAGTAAAAAATAAATTCTTACTTGGTGATGAAGTGGAAATGATGACCCCACAAGGCAACATCGTTTTTAAAATTGAAAAAATGCTCAATCGCAAAAACGAAAATGTGGAAGCCGCACTTGGCGATGGACACTTTGTCTTTTTAGATGTGCCACAAGACATTCAACTTGATTATGCATTGTTGATGCGTAACTTGGTCAACACCAACACACGCAATCCACACAATTAACTTGTTAAAAAATTGTTGCATTTGTTAATAAATGCACTATAATACATCCCATACCTGATTTGTTAATTCAACAACTCATAGTATGACTCCAAATATTTTGCCCTTTCACCTTTTTGAAAGGGCTTTTTTTATGTCCTAAAATAAATTTTGAGATATAGATCACAAATTTAATATATATTTCATGAACATATTGAAGCTACAATAAAAAAGCATACACTATTTCCATTGTTTATATTTAACAATGGGATAATAGCCTTGAAAGATCCTTATATCGCCCATCTCCGAAAATCAGATGAACAAATCCAATCCGTTCAAGCCCATTTGAAAGAAACTGCTGCTCTTGCCAAAGTATTCGCTCAAAAACTAAATTTAGAATCAGCTGGTGAATTACTTGGACTCATGCATGATTTCGGTAAATACTCCCGCAAATTCCAAAAATATATCCACGATGAAACGGGTTTGTTCAATCCTGACTTGGATGATGAAGAAAGTACGCCGGACGGCAGTAAAGTGGATCATTCCACCGCCGGTGCGCAATGGGTTTACCGCGAATTGAGAAAATTCGGTGCGGCACAGGGCATCGGCGAATTTTTAGGACAAATGCTGGGTTTATGCATAGCATCACACCACGGCGAAGGTTTGATTGACTGTTTGGATGGAGAAGGTAATCCGAAATGGATTGAGCGGTTTAATAAAACTGATGAACTGACGCATTTGGCGGAGTGCGAACGAAATGCCGATGAAGTCATTCGGCAAAAAGCACATGAATTGGCAGGAGAAAACCTGATTCGCAGCCTGCTCAAAGCGGTGAAGCCGATTATTTCCGACTCAACAATCAATGAAAAAATCAAAGAATTCTATCTCGGCTGCCTGACCCGTTTCCTGTTTAGCTGCCTGATTGATGCCGACCGTATCAACAGCTCGGATTTTGAACGGGAAGCACAAAAAGAAGTCCGCCGCTTGGCGGAAAAACCAGATTGGCAATCAGCAATTGATAAATTGGAAGTCAAATTAGCAGGTTTTGAAAATCGTCCTGCCGAAGAAATCAAACCTATTGACGAAATCCGCCGTCGAATTTCAGACGACTGCTTAAAAAGAGCGGTCGATTCTCAAGGCATTTATACGTTGACCGTACCGACAGGTGGTGGCAAAACATTAGCCAGTCTGCGCTACGCTCTACATCATGCACAAAAGCACAATCTCGACCGCATTATCTACATCATTCCCTATACTTCCATCATCGACCAAAATGCCCAAGCCGTGCGTGAAATTCTCGGCGAAGATTGGGTGCTCGAACACCATTCTAATTTAGAACCTGAAAAACAAAGCTGGCAGGACAAATTATTGTCCGAAAACTGGGATAAGCCCATTGTATTTACCACGATGGTACAGTTCTTGGATGCTTGGTTCGGCGGCGGCACACGCGGTGCACGCCATATCCACCCGATGACCAATGCGGTGCTGATTTTTGATGAAATTCAAACCTTGCCTGTGAAATGCGTGCATTTGTTTTGCAATGTACTGAACTGGTTGACGACATTTGGCAAAAGCACAGCAGTTTTGTGCACGGCGACGCAGCCTTTGCTCGGCAAATCAGGCTTGCAGAATTTTCCTGAAGATAAAAGGGGGGCCATTACCGCACGCGGTTTGTTAAGGTTGCCTGAAAACGCCGAAATCATGGGCAAGCATCAGGATTTGGATAAATTATTTGAAGAGTTATCCCGAGTAGAAATCCGATTTAATGAAAAAGCAGGCGGCTGGAATGTAGATGAAGCGGGCGCGTTTTTACTGGAACAGTTTGCCACGACCCCAAGCTGCCTATTTATCGTCAATACCAAAAAATGGGCGCAAGAGCTTTATCAATATTGCAAGGCGCAGAACGTACCGCCCGAAGCCTTGTTTCATTTAAGCACCCACCAATGCGCGGCGCACCGCAAAGCGATTTTTGACACCATCAAAGGTCGTCTGAAAAACGGTAAGCCCGTTATCTGCATCAGCACCCAGTTGATTGAAGCAGGCGTGGATATTTCAATGGCTTGCGTGATTCGTGCCTTAAGCGGATTGGACAGCATTGCCCAAGCGGCAGGGCGTTGCAACCGGCATGGCGAGAAAAAAGGCAAAGGGCAGGTGTGGGTGTTGAATTTGCAGGAGCAGGATTTTACGCGGATATTGCCCGATATTCAGGCAGGCAAAACCCATGCCGAACGCGTGTTTCGCGATTTTGCCGGGCAGGATATTTTGCAGCCAGAAGCGATGAAGCGATATTTTGAATATTATTTTTACCAGCGCAGTGATGAAATGTTGTATTCCGTCAAAAACAGCGCAACGGGTTCACTGCTGGATTGGCTGAGCGATAATAAAAACAATCCTGGCGGTAATATAAATATAAATAACCGCAGAACTGGAAAAATCCAACTGCTGATGCAATCCTTCAAAAGCGCAGGGCGTGCTTTCCAAGCCATAGACGCGCCGACACACGCCGTGATTGTGCCGTATGGTGAAGGTGCGGAACTCATTGCCAAACTCTGCGGCGAATGGGATCCGAAAGAAATGTATGACGCAAAGAAAAAAGCCCAGCGTTACAGCGTGAACGTCTTCCCCAACGTTTGGGGTAAATTGCAAAAAGAAAACGCCCTGTATGAAACTATTGAAGGTTCGGGCATTTATTATTTGAATGAACGCTATTACAACGATGAATTCGGCTTGTCTTTGGACGAAACAAGCGAAATGACTTTTTACGATTTATAGGAGCAATATGGACAGCAAAATCAGTTTCCGCGTATGGGGGCGGCAAGCCTTGTTTACCGATCCCGTTACCAAAATTGGCGGCGAAAAATTCAGCTACCAAGTGCCGACATACGAAGCCATTAAAGGCATCGTTAAAAGCATCTATTGGAAACCCACCTTGATTTGGCATATCGACCGCATTCGTGTGATGAAACCCATCCGTACCCAAAGCAAATCCACCAAACCAAGACAGTGGGAATCACCCAAAGGCATAGATCATACTTTGGCGATTTACACCTTTTTGCAGGACGTGGAATACCAAGTGGAAGCCCATTTTGAATGGAATGAGCATTGGGAAGAATTGGCAGGCGACCGCAATTTCGGCAAACATATCGCCATTGCCAGAAGAATGTTGGAACGCGGCGGGCGGCAGGATATTTTTCTCGGCACGCGCGATTGCCAAGGCTATGTCGAGCCGTGCACTTTCGGCGAAGGCGAAGGGTTTTACGATGAAATCGATAATTTGGATTTCGGTCTGATGTTCCATAGTTTCGGCTATCCCGAAGAAACCGGAAAACCCGAATTGGTCAGTCGTTTTTGGATGGCAAATATGCAAAACGGTGTGATTGAGTTTCCAGGTGTCAACGATACAGAAGGTCGTCTGAAAACCCGATTTATCCGCAAAATGCAGTCTGAAAAACCGTTCAAGCGCGGCGAAAACGTTAAGCCTGTGGAAGACGAAGCCAAGGAGCTGGAATTATGAGCTGGATGCAGAAACTTTATCGGACGTATAACGAAATTGAAAAGAATGCGAACTTATCGAATTTGGAAAAAGAAAAACTAGCACCATTGTGGCATAGCCCGCAAACTGCCCATATTCAAATTACCTTGGATGGAGATGGAAAGTTTCTTGGAGCTAGGGTTTTAAACGATAAACCGATTATCATGTTGCCCGTAACGGAAAGCTCAGAGGGACGGACAAGCGGTTTGGCTCCCCATGCTTTGGCGGATAGCTTGCAATATATCGCAAAAGATTTAGGGCTGACTTATCAAAAAGAAGTCATTACAGAAATCGAAGGGAAAAACGGTAAAAAGAAAAAAACAAAAAGCAAGCATGAAGACTTGATTTTCAATCTATATACAGAACAGCTAGATAAATGGTGTGCAGCGATAGATAACAAAAAGGTATTGTCAATACAAAAATATGTTCACAAGGGAACGGTATTAGCTGATTTGATAAAAGAAAAAGTCATTCCCGTAGATGATAACGGCGAGTTGCTGACAAATTGGATTGAAAGGGAAAACAAAGACAAGCAAAAACCTGAATTGTTTAATGTTTTGACTAAGGAGCAAGGGAAATTTGAAATCCGAAAAGCTCTTGTTGTTTGGTCAGTGCAAATACCCGGCGATTTTGTTCCTGAAACCTGTAAGGATAAGGAAGTCCAGAAAAGTTGGGGAAATTATTACCAACAGACTTTAAAAAGCCAATTTTGCACAATAACAGGGAATGAACAGAAAATTCGTGAAAGTCATCCCGCAAAATTGCTTTATTCAGGCGACAAAGCAAAATTGATTTCTTCCAATGATAAGGAAGGATTTACCTACTTAGGTCGATTTGAAGAAGCTAACCAAGCAACAACAATTTCGGCTGAAGTATCGCATAAGGCTCATGCCGCACTTAGGTGGTTGATCGATAGGCAAACTACTGCACGAAATAATGAACAAGTTACCGTCGCCTGGGCAATCAGCGGCAAACCCATTCCGTCGCCGATGAAAGATATTTCCACCGAACTGGATTGGACGGATATAGACAACTGGGACATCAGTGCGGTTGAAAATCCCGATGAAGCCGCCGTGCAAAGGCTACCTGAAAATTCGGAAGCATCCCCCGATTGGTCGGTAAATATCGGGCGTGCTGCTGCGCAAATCATCAAAAAGAAACTGCACGGCTATCAGGCAGAATTGAAAGCCCACGAACAAATCTCCCTGATTATACTCGATTCTGCCACGCCGGGGCGCATGGCACTGACCTATTACCAAGAATTTCTGCCTGCCGACTATTTCGCCAATTTGGATGCATGGATTGATGATTTTTCCTGGTATCAGCGTTACAGCATTGAGCAACCGAATGCTAAAAAATCAGATAAAAAGAAAACCCTCTGGGCTTTCGTCCCGCCGTCGCCTTATAGCATTGCCGAAGCCGTGTACGGCAAATCCCTGTCCGATACGCTCAAAAAACAGCTTTACGCTCGCCTTCTGCCCGTTATCGCAGGCGGAACATCCGTGCCGATTCCTGAAGATTTGGTGCGTCAAAGTTTTCAGGCAGCCTGCAATCCTAATGGCTGCGAAAACTGGGAATGGCAAAGAAACATCGGCGTCGCCTGTGCCCTATACAAAGGCTGGCGCGCTCGTCATTACGATTTATCACAACGGAGAACTTATCCTATGAGTTTAGATACTGAAAACCGCTCGCGCGATTATCTGTATGGCCGATTAATTGCACAAGCAGAAAGCATGGAGTGGTATGCCTTATATTTACAAAATGGTAAAAAAACGCCTACTCGTGCGACTAACGCAGAACGTTATTTCCAACAGTTTGCACAAAGGCCATACAGCACATGGCGAAACCTTGCAAGTGAGAAATTGGTGCCATATCAAAATTATTTGACTAGTCAAGGAAAAGATTTCTATAAGCAGGCTATTGGTGAAATTATGGAGCTTTTCCAAAGGGATGATTATGTTTGTGATGACAAATTAAGTGGCGAATTTCTCTTAGGCTATCATTGCCAAAAAATGGAAAATGCCCGCGAAATTGCCAAACGTAAAGCAGCTAAAGTTAGCAAAGCAAAACTAACAGAAACCAATTAATCTTTTTATGGAGAATGAAAAATGTCTTTAACCAAAAAAATTGATTTTGCTCTGATTATCAAAGTACAAAAAAAGGCAAATCCAAATGGAGATCCTTTAAATGGAAACAGACCGCGCACCGATTTCCAAGGCTTTGGTGAAATGACCGATGTGTGTCTGAAACGCAAAATCCGTGATCGTTTACATGGTGGATTTTATCTGCTTAATGATACAAAACGAGAAAATAAAGTTGAAGAGAATATTTTTGTACAGACAGATGAACAAAAAACAGATGGCATGACCAGTCTGAAGAACCGAGCTGAATCGGAAGAATTTGGATTGGGTAAAAAAGCTTTTGAAGTTAAGAAAGGTCAAGATAAAGTTAAACACAAAGATGAAACTAAAGATCTAGCATGTAAGAAGTGGTTTGATGTAAGAGCTTTTGGTCAAGTTTTTGCTTTTGGTAAAGAAGAAGGTGGTAGTGGAGTTTCTATTGCGATTAGAGGTCCTGTAACTATTCAATCCGCTTTTAGTGTCGAGCCAATTTATGTTGATAGTATACAAATCGTCAAGAGTGTAGATAGTGATGACAAAGAAGGAAAAAATGCTCGAATGGGTATGAAACATCGAGCTACTGATAGTGTTTACGTTGCCTTCGGTGCAATGTCGCCGCAGCTTGCCGAGCGCACCGGTTTTTCAGACGACGATGCCGAAAAAATCAAAGCTGTGCTTACCCAGCTTTTTGAAGGCGACGCATCATCCGCCCGCCCCGAAGGCAGTATGCAGGTGTTGAAACTGATCTGGTGGGAACACAACAGCAAAGCTGGGCAATACTCTTCCGCTAAAGTGCACGGCAGCCTGAAAGTGAATGCGGATGGCAGCTACGAACTGGAAAAACTTGATGGTCTAATTCCGCAGGTAATTGACGGCTTCTAAAAGCATTCAAAAAATGACCGCACTTTTAACCGAAACTCAAGGGGAAAATCAGGACGCGCGCCTGATTCCCCTTTCCGCCCTGCAACACTACGCCTTCTGCCCGCGTCAATGCGCGTTGATTCACAACGAGCAGGCGTGGGCGGAGAACTATTTGACCGCACAGGGCAAGGCACTGCATGAGCGGGTGGATTCGGGCGAGCCGGAAACGCGCAAGGGCGTGCGCTTTGAGCGGACGGTGCATGTGTCGGCGGAGAAACTGGGCATCAGCGGCGTGTTGGATTTGGTGGAAGTGGACACGAAAACAGGCCGTCTGAAACCTGTGGAATACAAACGCGGCAAGTCCAAACCCGATCCGATGGATGAAATCCAGCTTTGCGCCCAAGGCTTGTGTTTGGAAGAAATGACGGGGCAAACCGTCTCTGAGGGCGCGTTGTGGTATATGCAAACCCACCACCGCGTCCCCGTCGTGTTTTCAGACGGCCTACGCGCCCAAACACTCGCCACCATCGCCGCCGTGCGCGAACTTCTAAACAGCGGCCAAACCCCGCCGCCCGACTACTGCAAACGCTGCAAAGCTTGCTCGCTTGTGGAGATTTGTCAGCCGGAGCTGCTGGGAAAACGGGATAGGAGTGTGGGGTATGTGGAGGGGTTGTTTGAACAATCGGATTAATTATAAACTATCTAATTATGAACTTTCAAAAATAGGAAAAATGATGAGTAATCTTGAAAATAAAATTGAAGCACGTCATAAAAATATATTTGATGTATTAAATGAACAAAAATATACAGTGGACTATTTTCAGCGCGAATATAGCTGGGGTGAAAAACATATCGAAGCACTAGTAACCGATTTAACATCCGCTTTTCTTGCAGAATATACCTTGGGTGATAAACGAGAACAGGGAGAAAAATATAATAACTATTATCTTGGACCATTTGTGGTAAGTTTGAAAGATGGTAAACGTAGTATTATTGATGGACAACAGCGCTTAACTTCACTTACTTTGTTTTTAATTTATCTTAATAATTTACAAAAAGAATTGGAGCAAGCAGAGAAAATTGAGTCCATGATTTTTTCAGAACTTCGCGGTAATAAATCTTTTAATATTACAGTGGAAGAAAGAATTCCTTGTCTTGAAGTATTGTTTAATAATGGTGAATATTCACCAAATGAAGATGATGACGACTCAACTATTAATATGGCAAAGCGTTATCAGGATATAACTGAAGCATTCCCAGAAGAGTTAAAAAATGAATCTTTTCCATTCTTTATAGATTGGCTCAAATATAACGTTATTATGGTGGAAATTGTTGCATATTCTGATGAAAATGCTTATACCATTTTTGAAACAATGAACGATCGAGGATTGAATCTTACACCGTCTGAAATGCTAAAAGGATTTCTTTTATCTAGATTTAAAAATTCTGATAAGCGGAAAATATCTAATGAACAATGGAAAAAGGCAATGATGGATCTCAAATCCTTTGAGAAGGACGAGGAACAAAGATTTTTCCAGTCTTGGTTAAGGGCTAAATATGCCGATAGTATTCGTTCAGGTAAGGTTGGTTCCAAAAATGAAGATTTTGAAAAAATAGGGACTCATTTCCATAGTTGGGTCAGAGATAATCTGAATAAAATTGGATTAAATGAGGATAACGAACAGAGCTTTGAAAATTTTGTCCAGAAAGAGTTTAAATTTTATCTAAAATCTTATATTAAGATACTTAACGCACAAAAAATGCTAACTGTGGGACTTGAGCATGTCTATTATATAAGTCACTGGGGTATTGCACCAACCCTAAGTTTTCCATTGATGTTAGCTCCATTGAATATTGATGATAGTGAAGAAATAATTTGTAAGAAGATAAATATTGTTGCACGCTATATTGAAACGTTTGTAGTAAGACGCTCCATTAATTTTAGAAAATTTTCTGCAAGTTCAATTCGTTATACTATGTATAGTTTGGTTAAAGAGATTCGAGGTAAAAATGTTGATGAATTGATGGGGATATTTTCTAAAAAACTGTTTGAGATGCAAGAGTCATTTGATGGGATGAGTGAATTCCGTCTTCATGGGCAGAATTATAGATTTGTAAAATTTTTACTCTCTCGAATTACCGCTTGGGTTGAACAGAAAGCTGGAATAAATACGAATTTCATAAGTTATTATCAGCCAGAAACAGGGAAGCCTTTTGAAGTGGAGCATATTTGGGCTGATAAATTTTCACGTCATCAAGATGAATTTGGTCAAGAACATGAGTTCAAACAATACCGAAATAGAATTGGTGATTTGGTATTATTGCCACGGGGTACAAATCAATCATATGGGGATTTGCCATATGAGAAAAAGCATGCTCATTATATAAAAGAAAATTTACTGGTGAAATCACTTTGCCCGTTGGCATATGAAAATAACCCCAATTTCACTAATTTAAAAAATAACTTAGATTTACCATTTCAATCACATGTTGAATTTAAGAAAAAAGATATTGATGAAAGGCAAAAGCTTTATCAAGCTATTTGTGAGCAAATTTGGAATAGTGAATTTAAAAGTTAGATTTATTAAATTATAAAAGTGCGGTCAAAATCCAAGGAGTTTTTATACCCATGCGCAAACTGCAAAACACGCTCTACATCACCACCCAAGGCAGCTATCTGCATAAGGAGCGGGAGACGCTGGTGGTGGAGCAGGAGCGCAAGAAGGTGGCGCAATTGCCGGTGCATTCTATCGGGCATATTTTCTGTTTTGGGAATGTGTTGGTGTCGCCTTTTCTGCTGGGGTTTTGCGGTGAAAATAATGTGAATTTGGCGTTTTTTACCGAAAACGGGCGTTATTTGGGGCGGCTTCAGGGACGGCAGAGCGGTAATGTGCTGTTGCGTCGGGCGCAGTATCGGGTGTCGGAGCAAAATCCCGTGCCGATTGCGCGTAGTATCATCGCGGCGAAGATTCAGGCGAGTAAGCGGGTGCTTCAGCGGCAGATTCGCAATTATGGCGAGAATGCGGCGATTCAAAGTGCGGTCGATTCGTTGAATATTTCGCTGCGGCAGTTAAAGGGCGCGGCGGAGCTGGACGTGGTGCGCGGTATTGAGGGCGATGCGGCGGCGCGTTATTTCGGCGTGTTCGGGCAACTTTTGAGCGAAAAAAGCGGTTTTTCTTTTGACGGGCGCAACCGCCGTCCGCCCAGAGACGGGGTGAATGCGCTGTTGTCGTTTGTGTACAGCATTCTAGGCAAGGACATCAGCGGCGCGCTGCAAGGCGTGGGGCTGGATCCGCAGGTAGGCTTTTTGCACGCTGACCGACCGGGACGCGACAGTTTGGCGCAGGATATTTTGGAAGAATTCCGTGCGTGGTGGGCGGATAGGCTGGTGTTGTCGCTGATTAACCGCGGGCAAATCAAACCGCAGGATTTTGTTATCGAGGCAAGCGGCGCTGTTAGCCTGAAAGCGGAGGCGCGTAAGCTGTTGTTTCAAGCCTTGCAGGCGAAAAAACAGGAGAAAATCGTTCATCCGTTTTTAGGTGAAGAAGTGGAAATCGGTTTGCTGCCATATATTCAGGCCATGCTGTTAGCGCGGCACTTGCGCGGGGATTTGGCGGAATATCCACCGTTTTTGATGAGATAAACCATGTTAATGCTGATTACTTATGATATTTCTTTTGACGATCCAAACGGTCAAGCGCGATTGCGCCGCATCGCAAAACATTGCTTAGATTATGGTGTGCGGGCACAATATTCGGTATTTGAATGTGATGTCACGCCTGACCAATGGGTCATATTGAAAAACAAACTGTTGGAAACCTACGATCCCACATGTGATAGCCTGCGTTTTTACCATTTAGGCAGTAAGTGGCGCAATAAAGTGGAGCATCATGGGGCAAAACCGGCAGTGGATGTATTTAAAGACGTGCTTGTCATTTAGTTCGCTAACCTGTTGTTCTCATTAAAACCTTGATGGGATAGCGATCTTCGTTTTCTTTAACAATTTGGATGACTTAATCTATTTGTATAACGGCAATACGGCCGTTATACTGACTAAACTCCTTATCATAAAATCAGTTAGCGAAATACGGTATTTAATTTGCTGATTTTTCTTGCTTTTTTATGTAGGGAGCAGCCACCTTCGGGTGGCTGTGTGTTGAAACATAATTCTGTTGCTCAAGGTTCAAATACATATAGTTCGCAGCCACCTTCGGGTGGCTGTGTGTTGAAACGTTAGGGTTCTCCAGGGCGTGAATGGTTGTGGGCGGCAGCCACCTTCGGGTGGCTGTGTGTTGAAACACACGTTATTCGATTCGTCACGGTAAGGTGATTTCGCAGCCACCTTCGGGTGGCTGTGTGTTGAAACACTTGGTATTGCTAACTCAAACACAGAAGATGACGCAGCCACCTTCGGGTGGCTGTGTGTTGAAACTTAACTTCCCAACGGGTTGAGGGGTAAAATGCAAGCAGCCACCTTCGGGTGGCTGTGTGTTGAAACACATTTCCCGCCCGCGTAATAGCCATAAATAAGACCGCAGCCACCTTCGGGTGGCTGTGTGTTGAAACTCTGCCGCCATTGAAACCGAATTAGATTTTGAAGGCAGCCACCTTCGGGTGGCTGTGTGTTGAAACTGGTGTGGCGGCAAGTGGTAGTTTAACCTTAACCGCAGCCACCTTCGGGTGCCTGTGTGTTGAAACACATTGCGACACAATCAAGTCATCACCTGGGATGCAGCCACCTTCGGGTGGCTGTGTGTTGAAACTCCTGTTTATGATGTAAATAAGGCCACAATCAAAGCAGCCACCTTCGGGTGGCTGTGTGTTGAAACGCCAATGCAATGCAAAGCCGCAATGGGCAAGGAGCAGCCACCTTCGGGGGGCTGTGTGTTGAAACATGGAAAAAGGAAAATTTTTCACATCTAAATAGGCTGCGTCTCCTAGCGGTTTTACGTTGCAATAAAACTTAATAAATTTAAATAGTATAATATTTGCCGCCCTACTCTATCTCTCAAGCCAATTCATGCCCAACAACATTCCCCCTTGTATTTCCCCCTTATTCGCTCTAGACTATGCCCCATTTTTAGCTTTCATTATTTACAATTATGCGTGTTTCTGACTTTCATTTTGACTTACCTGATGAGCTGATTGCTCGTTATCCTAAAGAAGATCGCTCTTCTTGCCGTTTGCTACAACTCAATGGCGAAAACGGGGAAATTTCTCACCGCACTTTTACTGATGTATTGGATCTAATTGACGAAGGTGATTTGTTGATTTTTAACAATACGCGTGTAATCCCAGCTCGTATGTTTGGTCGTAAAGCCAGTGGCGGAAAAATTGAAGTGTTGGTGGAACGTGTTTTAAGTGTACATCATTTCTTAGCGCATATTCGCTCATCAAAAGCCCCGAAAGAAGGTGCAGAATTATTTTTAGGCGAAGATAAGCTCGGTGAAAATAATGGCGTAAAAGCGATTATGGTCGGTCGTCAAGATGCCCTTTTTGAAGTGGAATTAGCGGATAAAACTCGCAATGTACTTGATGTGTTACAAGAAATTGGTCATATGCCTTTGCCGCCTTATATTGATCGCCCTGATGAAGAGGCGGATCAAGAATGCTATCAAACCGTGTATAACAAAGTGCCAGGTGCAGTCGCTGCCCCAACAGCGGGATTACACTTTGATGATGAACTGTTACAAAAGCTACACGAAAAAGGTGTCAATTTTGAATTTGTGACTTTGCACGTGGGCGCAGGTACATTCCAACCGGTACGGGTTGAAAATATCGAAGATCATATTATGCACGCGGAATATGTAGAGCTTTCTCAAGAAGTCTGCAATGCTATTATTGAAACGAAAAAGGCGGGCAAACGTATCATTGCAGTGGGTACAACATCAGTACGTTCTGTAGAAACCGCTGCTCTATCTGCAGAAGAAAATGGCAACCCAGATTTAATTGAACCTTATTTTTCTGATACGTCCATTTTTATTTACCCGGGCAAATCATTCCGTGTGGTGGATGCGTTGATTACCAACTTCCACTTACCGGAAAGCACATTGATTATGTTGGTGTCTGCCTTTGCAGGCTTTAGCCACACCATGAACGCCTATAAAAGTGCGGTCGAAAATCGCTATCGTTTTTTCAGTTATGGCGATGCGATGTTCATTACCAAAAATCCAAATGTAAAAGGGTTAGAATAAGAAAAATGGGTGGTCAATTGCCACCCATTTTTTTAAATCCAACCTTTTGCTCTAAATTCTTTTAGTACTTTAACAAACACTTTCATCTCATCTGGTGTACCAAGCGTGAGACGATTCCATCCTTGGATAGGCAAAAACTCCCGTCCCACCAAAATAGAGTGCGCTTTCATGCGTTCTTGATAAGTTTTTACGTCACCCTTAATCTCATGGAAAATAAAGTTACCATTAGATGGTGCAAATTTTAAACCAAGTTCTGTTAAGGCATTTTGAACAATCTGACGTGAAACCGCATTACTTTGGAAACTCAATTTTGCAAAGGTTTTATCTTGTAAAGAGGCTACTGCAGCCACGGCCCCCGCAAGATTCGTGTTATCCAATGACATAAATTTTTCCACTTCTTCAACCACTTCTGGCTGAGCAAGTAAATATCCTACCCGATAGCCCGCTAACGCATAAAACTTAGAGAAAGTCCGTGTCACTAATACATTTTTCAAGCCTTCTTTGACTAATGTCATACCGGTTTCAAAGGCAGGATCTTCCACAAAGTCCGCATAAGCTTCATCTAGCAGAAAATAGCTATTTTGAGAAAATGATTTAATCCAAGGGAAAAGTGTTTTAGCCGGCGTAATCATTGATGTTGGATTATTTGGGTTACATAAATAGAAAATCGTCACACCATCAAAGGCTTCTGCGGCATTTTTTAACTTCGTTAAATCAAAAGAAAAATCGTCTGCGAGCGGCACTTTCACCACTGGCACACCTAACGCTTTTGCATATAATTCTGCATAATTAAATGTTGGATCCGGCACCACGAGCCGAACCGCTTGTTTTGCATTTTGAGCCTTAACAATCAATGCTTGAACGGCAGCTTGAATATTTTCTGAAGAACCATTCCCCAATGAAATGAAACTTTCAGCGACATTGTGTTTAGCGGCTAATTGCGTAATGACTGCTGCACGTTGATCATCTGGATAATATGAACCGATTGCTAAACTATTCATAATCGCTTGTTTTGCTTTTTCCGACATTCCTAGCGCATTCTCATTAAAATTGAGATGTAATACTTTCGTTGAAGTTGCTTTTGGCACCTGATTTTCTGCCATCAATTTGGGTGCCAATGCCATACCTAACGCTGTAGTACCTGCTAATTTAAAAAGTGTTCTCCGTTGCATAATTGCCTCCCGATTAAAATATAATTATTCAATTAAAATGAATTTTTATTCATATTAGCATGAAAATTTACTTCTGCAAGAGATTTTTTGACTTATTAAATCACACCGCATAAAATGCTCTCTCACAAAGATTGTTAAGCCTGTGAAAACAAGACAGGCTTTTTTATTGCAAAAAAATCTTCGAACTGTTTATTCGTTGAGGAAAAAAAATGAAATATGAATTAGATAAAACCAGCGGCAGTGCGCGTCGTGGTCGCTTGGTATTTGAACGTCCACAAGGCACGTTCAGCGTAGAAACCCCTGCATTTATGCCAGTGGGCACTTATGGCACCGTAAAAGGCATGACACCAGAAGAAGTGCGTGCGACAGGTGCAGAAATTTTGCTTGGTAACACCTTCCATTTATGGCTTCGTCCTGGACAGGAAGTGATGCGTAAACACGGTGATTTGCACGATTTTATGCAATGGCATCGCCCGATTTTGACTGACAGTGGCGGTTTCCAAGTATTTAGTTTAGGTAAATTACGTAAAATCACCGAAGAAGGGGTGAAATTCCAAAACCCAATTAACGGTGAGCGCATTTTCCTTTCACCTGAAAAATCCATGGAAATTCAATATGATTTAGGGTCTGACATCGTGATGATTTTCGATGAATGTACGCCTTATCCAGCAACTTTTGATTATGCGAAAAAATCCATGGAAATGTCTCTTCGTTGGGCAAAACGCAGCCGTGATCGCTTTGATGAATTAGGCAATAAAAATGCGCTATTCGGTATTATTCAGGGCGGCGTATTTGAAGAATTACGCAAAGTATCACTAGAAAGCTTAGTGAATATTGGCTTTGACGGTTATGCGGTGGGCGGTTTAGCGGTAGGCGAACCAAAAGAAGACATGCACCGCATTTTAGAATACATCTGCCCACAAATCCCAGCTGACAAACCTCGTTATTTAATGGGCGTGGGTAAACCTGAAGATTTAGTGGAAGGTGTACGTCGTGGTATTGATATGTTTGACTGCGTAATGCCAACCCGTAATGCACGTAACGGTCATTTATTCGTGACAGACGGCATTGTTAAAATCCGTAATGCAAAATATCGCGATGATACGAGCCCATTGGATCCTGAATGTGATTGCTACACCTGTAAAAACTACACCAAAGCCTATTTATATCATTTAGATAAATGCGGTGAAATTTTAGGTGCACGCTTAAATACCATTCACAATTTACGCTATTATCAACGTTTAATGGCGGAAATTCGTCAAGCTATCGAAGACGATCGTTTTGATGATTTTGTCGTGGAATTCTATGCTCGCATGGGCAAACCTGTTCCACCATTACAATTAGCGGATAACTCATAATTGCTGAAAGTGCGGTAGAAAAATGAAGCGTTTTTTGACCGCACTTTTTAACAAAGGAAACCTTATGCAAATCCTCGAACCTCAACAATTTGCCACTTGGAATGAACCGATTGATATGCTTTACGCCTGTCATAGCAAGGTGAAACGCTTTTGCAAGCAACTTACGATTCTTCCTGGCTACTTAGAAAAAAATGGCGTGAATCAAGCCGTATTAAATGATGTGAAAACCATTTTGCAGTATTTTAATCACGCGGCACCACTTCATCATGATGATGAAGAAAAAGACTTTTTCCCGGCTTTAATTGAAAAAGCACCTCAAGCGAAAGAGTCGGTGGATGAATTAGAACGACAACACGTTACCTTGCATGAAAATTGGGCAAAGCTTTCCGAGCAGCTAGAAGAATTGATTGCAGAGAAACGCACTGATGTAGATGAAAGGCTGATTACGCTGTTTGTGGCGAGCTATGATAGACACATTGCCCTTGAAGAGCCGCTATTTGAGCTTGGTAAACAATATTTATCAGCAGAACAACTCACGGCTATGGGCAAAATTATGTTTGCTCGTCGCCAAGCTTAAATCATGAAATATGAATTAAATTTGACCGCACTTTCCTGCCCGATTCCGCTTTTAACCGCGAAGAAGGCTTTGGCAAATTTAGCACCAAATGATGAATTAATTTTGCAATTAAATCGTCAAAGTGCGGTAGAAAATTTTGTTGTTTTTTGTGAAGAAAATCAATGTGAATTAGTGGATCAACATTGGCTTTCCGAACAAATCTTCGAGGTTTGCTTGAAAAAAATCAATTAATCCTAAAATTCTAGTTGTTATTGCCTTCATCGGCTTTTACTGAATGCCGTTTTATGGTATTTTACGCACACTTTTAACTTTTCATTTATAAGGAAAACACAATGGAAGCACAAAGCCCAATGTCCACGTTATTTATTTTCGTGATCTTCGGTTTAATTTTTTATTTTATGATTTACCGTCCACAAGCGAAACGTAATAAAGAACACAAAAAATTAATGTCTGAATTAGCGAAAGGCACTGAAGTATTAACCGCTGGTGGTTTGATTGGTAAAATCACCAAAGTAACCGAAGGTACTGAAATTGTTATCGCTTTAAACGATACCACTGAAATCACGATTAACCGTAACTACATCGTTTCAGTATTACCGAAAGGTTCTGTAAAATCTCTCTAATTTAAATTCCTAAAGGGAAAACTATGTTAAATCGTTACCCATTATGGAAGAATCTAATGGTGATCCTTGTGGTCGCCATTGGTGCTTTATACTCTCTTCCAAATATCTATGGTGAAGATCCTGCGGTGCAAATTTC
>OIFP01000154.1_pt1 | contig 28275 bp, 21 predicted proteins | sample 1582061 | NCBI WGS metagenome assembly OIFP01 (sample SAMN07501072, study PRJEB24779) | human gut metagenome | isolation source: stool | host: human infant | place: USA: Pittsburgh, PA | reverse complement strand
ATTTACACCATGTCCGGCGGTATGTGGAGCGTAACGATGACAGACGTTATCCATTTCTTCGTTCTCGTTGGGGGCTTCTCCCTCGCGGTGCCGTTTGTGTTACACAATGTGGGTGGCTGGGAATCGGTAGTGACAAAATTGCCACCTGAACAGCTGGGCTTCACAAAGGTTGGTTGGAAAACCATCATTGGCCTTATCATCATGTACTTCATGACCTTCTCCACTGGGCAAGAGTCAGTTCAACGGTACTTCGCAGCGAAAAATGAAAGAACGGCCGTTCTCGGTTCTATCATTTGCGGGATTATTATGGCTCTATTCGCCTTTGTTCCTGCCGTATTAGGCCTTGTAGCATTAGCTGAATTCCCCGGAATTGAAGCCAACAATGCAGTGGCAACGGTAGCACTTAACCTCATGCCTCCAGTAATGGCGGGCTTCGTTATGGCCGCTGTCGTATCGGCCACACTTTCATCAGGCGCAGGCGACCTATTAGGCGCCGCAACTGTATTTACCAAGGATATTGTGGAACATCATTTTGGTAAAAGCCTCACCGATGCACAGCTCACTAGATATAGCCGTCTATGCGTGCTATTCCTCGGTATCATCGCCATTATCATCTCCCTCGTAAGTAAAGCCATCATTCCGATGCTCGTATTTGCTTTCACAATGAGATCTGCGGGCCCATTCGCCGCATTCCTACTAGGCCTTACTTGGAAAAATGCAACAGCTGGCGCTGGCATTTGGTCCATCGTGCTCGGCTCCATCGCAGGCGTGTACTGGGAATTCGTTGGCAACCCATATGGCATTATGTCCATCATCTTTGGTTCCATCGTCAGCCTCATCGTCTTTGTAGCTGTGGTGTTCATTGAAAGAGCCATGGGTAAACCACCGGCTCCTCCGGCTATACCTGATGATGTAAAAGAAATATAATCAATTTATTAAAATCTATAACTTAATAATAGCCCTAAAAGTGCTATAAAATTACAATTATAAAATTAAAACTCCTATCGGTGAAAGCCAATAGGAGTTTTCTCATTTTACAATACCATCATCAAACTGTATGCCATACAAGTGTTCATCATAATTTGACGATATATAATAACCTTACTATAATATAAGAAGATAGTCAGACGAGTCGTAACGTCAGGCGCATCTCGAAATTGAAAAAAGATTAGGAAATGGCCTTTCAGTTATCTAGTTACACTAGGCAACGGAGGGCTATTTGTCTTTTGTGAGACAAATAAGCACTATTAATGCCCCAAAGGCAATAACAACCGTTATTACCTGTAATAAGAGCATGATTATTTCATAATCACTCATAGGCTTATCCCTCCCTTCGATGACGAAGAGAGGCCCAACCTCATCTAACTATCCTAAGTCTATTATAGAACGAACTAATATACGATACAAAAAGGAACGAATAATAGGGATATATAGATAAATATATAAGGAAAGCCCGTCTTAGGACGGGCTTTTTAGTATTCATAGGATAGCGATTTATTTATATTTTTGTAGTACTCGATCTGCAAATTGAACGGCTAGGCCAAGGTAGTTATGAGGGTCCAACATATAGTCGATTTCTGCTTCTGTAAAGGCTTCCGTAACCTCTGGTTCAGCCATCAAGGCATCTTTCATTTGTGCTTCTTCTTCATAGGCTTTCATACATGTACGGTAAACAATGGAATGTGCTGTCATACGCCCCAAACAAGGTGCCAAATGCATCATGATACATTCGCTCATCATCAAGCCACGTAGTTTGTATAGATTTTGTTCCATATGTTTTGGATATACAATAAGATTTTCTAATACGTCTTTAGATTTTTCTAAGGCAGCAGCCAATAATTCACAGGCTCTCGGGATAGATTCCCATTCTGTTAATAAGCATCCCCAATCGCGTTCGTTTTCACAAATCATGGCTTCTGTAATACCAGGAGCAATGGTACGTACACTACGACAAACAGCGATAATGTTTTCTAATACTTGAGGATTACGTTTATGTGGCATAGTAGAGGAACCAACTTTACCCATGAAGAACGGTTCTTCTAACTCAAGAATTTCGGTACGTTGTAAGCTTAATATTTCATGAGCGATGCGGCCTAATGTCCCGGCACACAAAGCTAGTGTACTAGCAAACTCTGCTTGGCTATCACGAGCAACATGCCAAGAGATAGTTGGTTGTTCTAATTCAAGAATCTCCATCATGCGTTGTTGTGTTTCTAAGCCTTTTTCTGGTTGTGATGCTAATGTACCAACCGCACCAGACATTTGACCCACAAATACACGTTTTTCAATCTCTTCTAACCGTTGAATATCGCGCCCCAATTCATCGGCCCATACAGCTACCTTATAACCTAATGTAATCGGCAACGCATGAATAACATGAGTACGACCACACATAATGGTATCTTTATATTTTCTTACAAGATTGAGTACATGTTGTTGGCACACTTTCATATCTCGTAAGATAATTTGGTATGCCTCTTTCTCTTGCAAGATAAGACCTGTATCGACAATATCTTGGCTTGTGGCTCCCCAATGGACATATTCGCCTGCATTATCTGGCAGGATTTCTTTGAAAGCTTTCAACAAAGGAACAATGGTAATAGAGGATTTATAGAACTCGCCAATCTCGTCAATATTAAGAGCCTTAGCATCAGCATACTTAACGATATCTTCAGCTTGAGTTTTAGGAATCACACCGAGTTCACCTTGCGCCTGTGCAAGAGCTGCCTCGGTATCTAACCATTTCTGTACAAGATTTAGATCGCTAAATACACGTCTCATTTCATCAGTACTAAATAATGCACCAAACACTTTACTATCGATTACTGTGCTTGCCATAATATGCGCCTCCTATTCTCCAACTACATCATCGAATTGCACACCATACACATTCACATATGCGGTTTGCCAAGAGTATACCAAATGCAAATTATGTTGCTTGAATCACTATACTTTATTATACATCTTATCATTAGATTTAATTGTCAGTACTCAAAAATAAATCCGTTTAAGAATACTAATTTAATACGATTGTACATATTCATCTTAATTGGATGATATACCTTTATCTCTATCATATTAAAAGATAGTCAGACGAGTCGAAATATCAAGCGCATCTCGAAGATAATGAAATCTTAGAAAATGGACTTTCTGTTTACCTAGCTACCATGCGGTAACGGAGGGCTATTTGTTTTTTTGTAAGGCAAATAAAGGATACTAGGGATCCCAAAACAATGACAATAATCAGTTATAAATAGTGAGTAAAACCTCGTTACCACGAAAGAAAATAAATTCACCATGACCAATAGAAAATGGCAAATGATATTTATCCTTTGAAAGCTCTCCAATCCCATACACACTAAATAATAAATATAGTTACTTATAGTTACTTAATATATTATATATTATAAATATCACTTATTTTACTTCAATAATCCACCCTTCATTTTAAGAGAGAAAGTAACAAAACCTTAAGTATTTATAATACAAAACAATTAAACCCTTAGATTATACATAAGGCACTACCTACAATAATAAGGTAGTGCCTTTCTGTCCCCTAAAAGGGATTATTTAATTTAACGCCTTAGTGAGGCAAGAAGTTACCTTGTCAGAAATGTCGAACTGTTTCCGTCCCCTAATGGGGATTATTTAATTTAATCGAACGGGCAAGTCGACTGGGAAGCAGAATACGAAAAAGTCCACGGGTCTCCGTCCCCATCAGGGGATTATTTAATTTAACAATTATGATCCAGAATTCGTTAATGGATGGATTATCCCATTGTTTCCGTCCCCTAATGGGGATTATTTAGTTTAACTATTAGTACAAGAGATTTCCATGTTAAGAACGCCAATCACTTGTTTCCGTCCCCATCAAGGGATTATTTAATTTAACCGGTAAATCGCCACCATAAGAGCGAAACGAAAAGAGCGGTAAATGTTTCCGTCCCCATCAGGGGATTATTTAATTTAACTAGATGATACTACGTATTCTGTTAGAAACGAAAGTAAGTAAACAGTTTCCGTCCCCATTGGGGGATTATTTAATTTAACAAGCATGGACACTTGCGATGATGTACTTTAAAAAGTGTACAAGTTTCCGTCCCCATTGGGGGATTATTTAATTTAACATTCTACAACGTCAACGGTGCATTAGTATATATAGATTCCGAGTTTCCGTCCCCATCAGGGGATTATTTAATTTAACTTTAATCATGGAAGGTGTACTATGGAATTATTAGAAGTTTTAGTTTCCGTCCCCATCAGGGGATTATTTAATTTAACCGTTAGGGTACTACTTGCATAAGGACTACCGTAAATGGTCTATGTGTTTCCGTCCCCATCAGGGGATTATTTAATTTAACAAACGCTATCAATTATATTTAACCGCCAACAGGCGGAGAAAAGGTTTCCGTCCCCATCAGGGGATTATTTAATTTAACGCCGACATACTCCGTGTCAATATTATGGAATTACTAGGTGAAGAGTTTCCGTCCCCATCAGGGGATTATTTAATTTAACCTTATATAATTTCATTTGTTTTCAATCCTTTTCAGTAAAACTGTTTCCGTCCCCATCAGGGGATTATTTAATTTAACAAAATGATAGTCTCTTATGACGAATACCATAAAACTGAATACCGGTTTCCGTCCCCATCAGGGGATTATTTAATTTAACTTTAATGTGTATAAATGATAGATACACTATCAGACTTGTTAGAGTTTCCGTCCCCATCAGGGGATTATTTAATTTAACTTTAATAAAAGGGGTGGTCTTACGGACATTTCATATAAGACAAGTTTCCGTCCCCATCAGGGGATTATTTAATTTAACTAGTGAAAAAGCCTTGCTTAAACAACAAAATGAAATGTTGTGTTTCCGTCCCCATCAGGGGATTATTTAATTTAACAAGCTGCAAGACATGTACATTTAGATACTATTGTCAAAGTGGTTTCCGTCCCCATCAGGGGATTATTTAATTTAACACCATGGCAAAAGCAAAGAAAGAAGCAGCAGTAGTTAAGTTTCCGTCCCCATCAGGGGATTATTTAATTTAACTTGTTTGTTGCCACGATTCAATAATAGATACAGACTCCTGAAAGTTTCCGTCCCCATCAGGGGATTATTTAATTTAACCCACTATCCTGAGCTGGTTGTGAAGTGTATTTTACATTAGCAGGTTTCCGTCCCCATCAGGGGATTATTTAATTTAACTAGAAGAAGATTATAAACGCATTATTGAACGTTCAGTTAAGCGGTTTCCGTCCCCATCAGGGGATTATTTAATTTAACTCTACAAAAGAGAAAATGGTATTGTTTGCCGAGTATTTATTAGTTTCCGTCCCCATCAGGGGATTATTTAATTTAACAGAAAAATTGAGCGACGATGAACAAAAAATGCTCGAGTTGTTAGTTTCCGTCCCCATCAGGGGATTATTTAATTTAACAGAAAAATTGAGCGACGATGAGCAAAAAATGCTCGAGTTAGTTTCCGTCCCCATCAGGGGATTATTTAATTTAACGCGATGGGAAGTTGAGTTCGATGAAGATGGATATGCCAACGAGTTTCCGTCCCCATCAGGGGATTATTTAATTTAACAAGAATATGAATTTGAAGAAAGGAGATACTCACATGAGAGTAGTTTCCGTCCCCATCAGGGGATTATTTAATTTAACCCTGTCTTTGGAACAGCAGATATTTACTAGTTCCAAAATGCAAAAAACGGCGGAGATTGCAAATTGATCCTAAAAGGCACTTTAGCAAGCTAAAATAATGCCGTTAAACCGTATCACTATCACAACGGCGCAGATTTAATTTCTCAGAAGTTAAATTCTAGACCCATTATATCATATAGAGAAATAGATACTACAATAATAGAATCATCAATACAAAACATCAAATCCTGAAATACTTTTACCAATATTAATGATTCTATTATTGTTAATTACACCTCTACATCGTAACAGTATTAATCAAGAGTAACTGTTTATATTTAAAGTACGATACAGTCTTGTTCCTTACGTTCTCCAATACCCCAAGTATAGATATTTATAATGTCGTCAAGGACATAGACTCGTAAGGAGTCCTCTATAGGGTTAATCATCTTACTAGCTCGCCGCATCATAGCATCATATTGTTTCCTATTAAGCAATGCTTCAAACGCAGACTTTTGGACACGAATGCCATAACGTTCCAAGCATTTAACAAGACGGTTACGAGTTTTGTTATCCACCACATCATAGATAACTAGGACGATAAACTTTTTCATATCAGTGAATCTCCAATGGCGTATACAAATCTACATCTTCGTGTATAATTGCACTAGCAAATTGCTTACACTGTTTATAGATAGATTCACGATAGCTTTTACGATCATCAATATATTGATTTTCAGAACGAATTTTCTTATTATAGGCCATTAAAAATGCCTTACGCCCCTCTGCTGTCAGGTAGCAACCTTTATCAGAATTATCAAATTCGGATAAATCTACCATATTACGGCTCACCATAGATAGCACCATAGAATCTATAATTGGCGCCCGCCATTCTTCAATTAAGTCAGATGCGAGAGCTGGATGGCCTTTAGCAAGGCTATGCATAACGCCTACAAATGGATGTAGACCTGCATTAATTACACCTGCCAAGATTTCATTGAACAACATACTGTATCCTAATCCGAGCATAGCATTAAACGGATCTCGAGGTGGTTGCTTCGTACGTTTTGTAAAAGCAAAAACAGATGGCACAATTTTACCTAGTGCTTCAAAATAAAGACGACTTATCAGTCCTTCATAGCCCATGAGTTCAGATACACGCATACATTCACCAATATGGCTACGTACAGATTTAATATTCGCAATTTGCACATCTATATTGATATCCTCTTCTAGATTTCGTGCGTAGCGACGAAGAATAGTCAGCTGATTACGCACCTTTGCCCGAATAATTTTACGTGACATAGCCACTCTAAATGCATTATCATCTAACAAATCAAATTGCTTCTTATGTTTGTTAATGTCAATAGTATTAGTATTGATTATAGTACCAAAATACTTTCCATAACCAGATAGCCATGTAATAGGTACGCCACGTTCAATAAAATCAGTTACCAATGAGCTTGTTATAGATACTGAGTCAAAGACAGTAATATCTTCAATTCGCTCTAAAGGAACCTCGAACAATACCTCATTATTACGACCAACTACAACATGACCCCCGTCACGCTTGATAAACGATCCTGCTTCTGTAACATATAGGGATGACATATAGTCGCCTCCTTTTATACAAATGAATATGCTAAGGAATCAATTTAGGTCTAAAGATGATAATCTATAAAATTATTCAGTTTAATGAATTTTCACACTATTGAATTTGTTCTAACACATATGTATTGATGGTATCGTAAACTAGTTTATTCTGCTTTTCTTGTCCAGTAATAATAAAGAAGACATCCTTAATCTGATGTAAGAAAGATTGTAATGATTGAATATCTGCAGCACTACAGATATCTCTTTCTGTAAAGACAACAATCTCATGAGCCATTTTATTACGAATTTTTTGCTCAATTCTACGTATCTCTTTTAACTGCTTCAATAAAGACCTATCAACTGTATCATAGTTTTCTAACATATGTAACATATGATAAAAAGATACTTGAAGTTCTTTTAGATACGGAGTATCAGAGTTCTCCTGCCATGATTCATAAAGTTTAGGATACTGATTTTTAAACGCTACCATGTCAAGGCGCACTCCCTTAGATGTTTTTTTCTCAACTTGGCGCCAGTTTACACGGAATTCTTTAGTAAAGTAATAACGCATCAACTCATACATAAATGGAGTAGTTTTTAAAACAAAGTCCTCAATTTGACCTTGTTTTAAGCGCACTTCCATAAGCATTAAAAACTCATGTAACTTGCGCAGCACCTTATCGGTAAATATAGAAGATAAGTTTATAGAGCCTACTTTACGAGACTTTTGTAAAGCACCATCATAATCTAAACCCAATCGCAATTGAGCATGTTCTAAGAGTGGTAATACATCAATAATAACAACACCATCTCCAAAGGTTCTTTTATAACCATGATAAAGACCTATAGCCTCTTTATATTTATAGCTATTAATAAGAGTATGAAGGGATTGTTTAAGATTGTTACGCTTAATATATCCCATCTGAGGTTCATGGCATCGGTTTTCAGTATCTTCTTGATCATCAAGGTTATTTTCAATAATAATTTCAATATCTTCGTCATCATTAACTGCTGGCTCAGAACGATTAGAGCCACCTTGAGGACTATCGACTTGTATACCTCGTACCGCATCATGCTCTACGCTAAGATAAGACATAATTAACTTCATTTGAGGTGTACCAGAGCTTAGGTTAATCAATATCTCTGCATCAGGATACTCTGTAAGCATCTCATAAAAATGGTCAACAAACGGTTGTAAAGTATCAATGCGATGTACATCTTCAAGGCCGGTACATATAAGCTTGATATCTAAATCAGCTTTCACATGTTTTAAAGCCTTAGAAAATCGATTGTCAGATGCTTCCTTTTGCTCCATATCTTTACTCAATACGAGGATTACCATATCGGGATTATAATGCCTTACTATATGAAGCATCCCTCCATCATAGCACCCACGAATAGGATCTGTATCCCCTACTGGGGTATAGAGAATTCTCATTGTACTACCTCACTTTGTACGCCACCCATACCTAATGCGGTCTTAATTCCAAGCCCTGTGAATTGGCTATAGTAGGTCAATAGAGATAAGATGCGTTGCATCACTAAATTTCGCTTAAATTGCATAACAATCTCTCCACGGAAACCACGAATTTTAACCCCTTCTAAACCATACATGCCCATTCGCAAATTATAGTCGCGAATGAAAGCTGCCGATTCAAGCGCAGCTAATAAATCTTCAGAGTCCATCATTTCAAACGTAGTGAACTGGTTCCATTGACGCAATAAATAGCGATATATACGAAATGCTTCAGGGAATATTGTATATTGTTGATCTACCTTAAAGCTTGTTGTAGTCACACACCGCAATTTAGCCTGCGCATATTCTGCTTCACCACTCCAAAACTTAGCCATTAATGCTTCATAGGAGGTTTCCTCTAAAATAGTTCTATCTTGAATATAAATATGCCCTCGTTTTTGTTTCAAAAAAATCTTTTCAGGCATATCTAGTACTGGTCGTAATATACGCTCAACAGCCTCTGCTGTTACAGCAGAAAGGCGCCAAATATATTGATCTTTTTCTTTATCAAAATAGATATATTGGCTATAAGGGCGCAGGCCTGTTTCATGCAACTGACCTGCGTATTCTGTCCCCACTAACTCCATTAAGACGCCATGTAGTACACTACCTATGGACTGCACAATTTTAATCGATGAATCTACTGTTATTCCTAACTCAATGGCCATAATTTCAACATTATCTGCCAATATGAATGCCTCCCATCTCATAATAATTGCCATTCCACTTCACTAATTTAATCGCACGTGGTGCCATAAATTTATCCTTACTATCATGTTTAGCCTTTTGAAAATTCACATCTAAGATAGCTCTAATAATATCAATTCCTGTTTTTTCATCATCTGTAAAAGCAGCCATGATAATTGTCTTTTGAATAAATCCTGTATTACTGCCAATATAAGCATTAGCTGGTTCTAAAGCTTTAAAAATAGATGGACTAACTTTCTTAAATTTAGAGGCTAATAACTTATGAGTAGCATCAAAGTCTTCCTGTAAAATATCTAACACTTGATTGATACTAGTAATCCCTATTTCTTTAGTCATAGCTGTATCAAGGGTTAATGTAAAGGAGAATTGCTGATTTGGTAAAATGCACTCACGATGTACAGAAATATCATGAGTTCCTTCCTCATCAATACAAGAGTCCTCTTTCTTTAATACCTCTGTTTTAATCGCACCCATAGGCATTGCATCGGAAACAGAGATACCTCGGAAAACACTGGCTAAAATACCATTGACTCTCTTTTCTGAATTCCCATACAGTACTTGTATATTACGATCAATCAACTTGTTCACTTCTCGTAATACAGAACCGATTTCACGTTTACAACGGCGCTTATCATATTGAAAATTACTATATTTCTGTAAAATTTCCTTTAGCTTTTGTTGCACTGTAGCTCTAAACCTAGTATCTCTACGAAGCATATGTGAAATAATAGCACTATCAATAACACCTTTAATCGAGCTACCTGGAATATAAACATCCCCATTGGCTCCACGAATCTGAGGCGTAATATCATTCAATGAGTTCTTATGCCCTTTATTATATATCGATGATTTCATAATAGAGCCAATAGCAGAACCTAATGTATCTTTTGTTAATTGAGATGCACCAATAGCATTTTTAGCCCAATCATACATAGTTCGACCATTTGGTCTCACCATCTCATCCTGCATATATTCTTCAAATTCAGCTAATTTATTATGACGTGCTAAAAAGCGAAACCACTCGTAGTTATTAAGGAGATATACTTCACCAGCATCGTAATTATACATATAATCCTTAGTCGTTAGCTTTTCAGGGCCACCAATATTGGTAGGACTCACAATAGTGAGCGATAGTTGTGCATGATTTATACGATTACTCATAATCCACCCCAATCCATAAGCCCATACCATTACGATATACAGGATGAGGTAAAGTATCCCCCGTAATAGTAAGCATTTGTCCTACTAATGCTTTTGGACAAACAGAGCCTTCCTTAACAACATAATAAGAATTACGTTTCACTTGAGTCGTACTTCCTGCAGATCCTACAAAACCGCCACGCTTTTGTAATTTATAGGAACCCTGTTTTAAAGTAGCCACTTCATCACTAGTCGGAACACAGGCACTAATGCACATCATGTTTCCTTGCTTATTATGAATCAACGCATATAAAGCAGAAATATCTTTATAGATACCTTGAACTTCTAGTTTAATAGGATTGTCAGCTAATTCAAATTTCCCATAACCACCACTGCGTTTACCACCGATACCAGATAGTCCTAACACTTCAAATATGCCTTCAAATAACTCCCGGCTTGCATCGTCATTAAAACCAGCAATAAAATATAACCCCGTATGTGACATGAATTGATAGTTGCCCACATAATATGGTCGGCTCATTTCTCCACGCATATTTACCTGCGCAGATGTTTGTTTAGCACCAAAGGTAGGCATATATTTTTGTGAAATATCGGCCTCTATATACTGACTAAAATTTTGTAACTGCAATGCACGAATATACTCAATTTTCTTAATCTTCTTTTGCTCTGTAGCTACCCGTTTTGTCTCTGCAAAACTTGTAATAGGCAGCTCTTTTGAATCAATTTGCATGATAGGTGTAGGTACATACAATTGATACTCCCCATTATCTATGCAGTATGGAAACAAACTAGATAGTACAATATATTGATCTTTTACAGAGTCGATAAAAGATTGTAATAAACCTGTATCATGGCAGATTTCATGACAACATGCACCAAATAGTGCATCAGAGCCTAATGTAAGAGAAATAGTTTCTAAACTACCGCCTTCTGAGGTATCCCCGAAATGTACCGGTGTAAGAAAACGCAATGGATATAGATAGTAGTTCATAATAACAACCTACTTTCTTAATATATCTAATAAATCCTGCGTATTAATAGCACTATTACCTACTGGCTTCACATCATCAATAGAAATATTTACACGACCGTAGCCACGAGACCCATGACCACCCAAATAGTCGATACCTAGTAATGCAAGACCTTCTTGTAAAATCTTCATATCTTCAGTAACTTCGGCTTCATTTTCAATGTTATATGCGACTTTAAATGTAAATACAGTACCTGCTGGAACACGTTCAATTTGACGAGGGTTAGCACTACCATCAACACGATTAATCGTGTTTTCAAACTTGATTTCACCCATATAAGTATCTGTCTCTATATTAGCAAACAGTTGACGAGTTTCATCTGTGATAAATAAATCATAAAACTGTAAACGAGCTGGTTTTACAGGATTTACGGAGCCAAATAAACGTTTAATTTCTTCTTTATCCTCTTTAATATCATTCATTATATAATCGTTACAATGACTTTTAGCTAGTAAGGTACGTAATTTGCCTTTAATAGAACTACCAGGAATAATTGGCTCTTGAGTAACTACATCACGAATGAATGGTGTATCAACAGAGCCAATAGGTGCAAAATCATTACTAGCCCCAATATGCATACCCGTTTCTAGTTTAATAGTACCTGTAATTAGTAATTTACCACGTAAAGATTTTAATTTATCATTGCTCTCCATGTTAAGCTCCTCCTATTATCGGTTACCAAATGATGGACGATTATTTTGACTAGTATTAAATGCCGGTTCTGGTGATTGAGATAACTCTACAGAACGATATTTATAGAATGCTACTAAAGCCTCTACATATTTACATAGTAAATCAAAACGCTTAACATCTGTGCCAATATCTTCAATCATATTTAAAAGCTTACTAATATCAATCAATTGCTTTACTGGATAAACTTTTTTACCACGACCAACAGACTCTTCAATACGACCAGCTTGATACAAAAGTGTAGTTTTTAAAAAACGTACATCCATTGCAATATCATCAGGTAACTTATCAAAAGCTTTGCTTCTTCGTTGTGCAACACTCAGTTTATTTTTAATTGCTACTACACTAGATAAAATTTTACGTAATTGTGCATATTTTAATAAAAAAGCACTACCGCTTTTATTCTTATCTAACTTATTAATAACGGCCTCAGCCACCTTAACAAGGTCTAAACTCCAATTAAATGTATCTTGTGCCATATAGTTGTCCTCACTTCGTCTCACGCATATAGTAAACAATGAGGTTGCAAGCTGTTAATAACGCTTTACAATCTACTTCTGTTTGAATCCAAGTATGAATTGCTGTAACAAAATTTTTATATGATCCATACGCAGGATCATGTTTCTTAGGTTCTAAACGAGCTAATAAATAAAGAATACGAGCTACATTAATATGCTTACCCTGTACTCTATCATTTAAAATTCCTTGTAATAAGTCCATCAACTTATAAACTAAACCTTTCCCTAATTTCAGTTTTGATTGTTGAGCCTCATTAATCCCCGGAATAACAAACAATTGATCTAGTGTATAAAGTTTATCTTCTATTACATTATCAATGAGCTCCTCCCACTTATACACATGACGACATATACGCTCTTCACCATTTGAATTTGTTTCAAATCCAAACAAGGCAATACTATCTTTGCCATCATTGTCTTTAGCAGCACTTTCAAGTAGGCCCGTAATCGCTGCCATTTGGCTAATTGGATAGGATGGAGAAAATAAGGCTAATCCAGCAGACATAGTAATTTTATTATCTGTAACCTCTGCCAGTTTTTCACGAATATCAATTGCTAATTCTAACAATTCGTCCCATGCACCAACAAGGAATACATCGTCACCACCGGAATAAATAACGTGAATTTTTCTAGTCGTAACTTTTTTATTAGCCCAAATAGTAAATGGTGTAACAGATGTACCAAAACCTTGCACATCACCTTGAGCCATTTTATTAACAGCAATCTTAAAAAACATTGCTAAATCACGAGATAAGTCAGCATAGCGTGATAAAGTACCATATTTAAATTTATCAGAGCCCTCAGAAATAAAGCCTCCGATAAAGGCAGCACCAAGGTTATCTACGTCTGCTCGCAATACACCAAGTCGCTTAATACCTTTATCATCCCCTAAGCCACTAGATGCGGCAAGTTCTTCAAATTCATAAACTTGACCATTATCCTTGCGTGCTACATAATCCGCTAACCAAATACGATTAAATACATTATGTCCAGTTTTAGCTGTATTCTTAGAGTAAATTCTAAAAATCTCATGACTAGATTCAAACTTCTGTAATGATGCTTCAGGGACCACATAAAGATATAACTTCAAATTATTCGCATCGCTATTCAAATTATTAACATATACTTCAACCTTAGGGATACTTTCACTATCATCACTCGTATTAGGGCTAGCTAATACAAAGACCGTATCTCGACTGTCAACAATCTGATCCCCTAAGCGATACAAGCCATTACAAATTGGACAAGCCTCAGCATCGGTATCCTTACCATAAGGCGATAGTGTTGCTGTTGAAGTGTGACATATGGAACATTCCCGCTCGCCATGAAGAACCGTATTATACAAACTATTTGAATTAAATAGATCTGTTAGATGCTGTTCAGAATATCGTTTAGTCTTAGCCTCACCAACAGATTGGCTCACCTTACGGAATAATGTACGTTGTGATTGAATTAACTCGGCAGCTGTTGCTGTAGCGGAACCAAGTGCTAAATACAATTTAGTACCAAATACGGTTAAGAACCATTCGTTAATGGATTTTTCCATAGATTCAATAGCAGTACAAGTTTTTGTTGTATTAGGAGCCAATACATAAAAATGACCGCCACCATTGTAAATAAGGTTTGCCCGAGTTAACTGCAATGCATCTAATAGCTCATCTACAATTTGTTCCATCAAAATTTCTAAATAGAATGAGCGACCACGTAATGATTTTAATGCACCTTTAGACGGAATCGTATAAATAAAATTTTGAATGCCAGAAATATCTCCAGATATTAATCGAAACGCTGGCATTTCACGGAACTTTTTAGAATTCTGATAACAGTATTCTTTATAATCAGTAATACCTTGCTCCTCAAAATAATGCACCATACTATGTGCCACAGCAGCTGTTATCTTTGAGTGCATATACAAAGAAATATCATTAGCTTGATCTGTTGCCGTACTAGATGGCATATAGGATACAGTGTCTTCATAAATTCTCAACAACTCATTAACGGACATCTTATCTATTGGTTGTTGCTGAAAGTTCTGTACTAACACATCATATAGTGCCTTATATTTATCACTCGATGCACGTATCGTTTTATCACTTTCAGGATAATTAAAATGGTCAGACACATCAATGCCACGTAGATAATACTGTAAGGGTTGAGTACTAGTTTTACCGCCAAATACACGAAAGATTGATTGGAGCGGTAACTCTTTATCAAACTTCTGTGTAGAGGTATTCTCATCTCCTCCCTCAAGATCTCGACGGTCTACAGCAGCAGCAATATTATCCGCTTCGTACACAATGTATGCATAATCATCACTTTTTAGTTGAGCCGCACTAAGCTCTTTCCCATGATGATACTTCAAACAATGAGTAATACTTTGCTTTAAGCCCATATCGGAAAAATAGGGCTCAATGAAAGCAGCGCCGCGCTTAGAATGTGCATCGGTTCCCTGATTAGCTCGATACACGACTTTGCCGATATCATGAAGCAATGCACCCTTTACCAGTGCATCCCATTTACCCATCACATCGCCTCCAAACTCTACATAAGAAATAAAAAACCTATTGACTTCATTATATATTCATTTCTGTTTAAAACCAATAGAAAAACCATCCGATTTATACAAAAAAACCAGTATATTCACTAAAAAGAATATACTGGCTATATTTTTGTACTTATATGAGTTTTTGACATAAGAACCGGCCCCGTGAGGGGATTATTAAATTTAACTTTTTGATGACGGAACGAAAACATACATTAAATTACATAGAGAAAAGTTTCCGCCCCCTAATGGAGAATCATTGAATCTAACGTGTTTGCTTCTATCTACACCGAAGCATTTTGGGATTTGTTCCCGTTTCCGTCCCCATTAGGGGATTATTTAATTTAACTTTTCCAGTTCCTATTACAAATCATTACAGGCGGACTTGTTTGGTTTCCGTCCCCTAATGGGGATCATTTAATTTAACAGACTGCTGAATTAGGTATGGGTGCGGTATCGGCAATCGCCGATGAGTTTCCGTCCCCTAAGGGAGATCATTTAATTTAACATAAACGCACCGAGTTAATTTAACCGCTAACAGGCGGAGAAACGGTTTCCGTCCCCTAATGGGGATTATTTAATTTAACTAAATGGCCAGAAGGTGTAGATTATGTTTGGACGGCTGACTGGGTTTTCGTCCCCATTGGGAGATTATTTAATTTAACTGGAATGCAGCGATTAGGACTTGGGAGCGTAGCGAATTCAGGTTTCCGTCCCCTAATAGGAATCATTTAATTTAACTACCATAAAATAAACGATCTAATATAAAAAATGCTGTTGATACGTTTCCGTCCCCATCAGGGGATTATTTAATTTAACCTTTTCTTATTAACTAGATATAACATATTAACAAATCAACCATGTTTCCGTCCCCATCAAGGGATGATTTAATTTAACACAATATCTGACGAATATTTGAATCAGTCCGCAAAGTACATGCAGTTTTCATTCCCATTAAGGGATTATTTAATTTAACTATTTCTCTATTATTCTACGTAGATTATATCACAAAAAGGATATCTTATAGGATTCCGTCCCCTAATGGGGATCAATTAATTTAACAAAAGCGATGTTCCCTGATGAACAATCACCCTATGCTGCGGAGTTTCCGTCCCCTAATGGGGATTATTTAATTCAACTAACTCCAAAGGAAGCCTATAGACATACGACATTACAAAACATGTTTCCGCCCCATAATGGGGATCATTTAATTTAACTACCAGAAAATAAATGGTCTGATATAAAAAATGCTGTTGATACGTTTCCATCCCCATCAGGGGATTATTTAATTTAACTCGTCGTAATGCGTATGGTCATATGACTATGACTATTGAATTGCCGTTTCCGTCCCTATCAAGGGATCATTTAATTTAACTCTTTTAGTGAAAAACGCTATTACTTTTTATCCATGCGATAGGTTTCCGTCCCCATTAGGGGATCATTTAATTTAACGATAAATCAGATATAAACGATTCATATTACATAGATCCGGAAGGTTTCCGTCCCCTAATGGGGATTATTTAATTTAACTCTTACAAATCCTACGCAAGTATACTCCGGCATGTATGTCAAGTTTCCGTCCCCATCAGGGGATTATTTAATTTAACTTAAACATATTGCAGCGATTGGACGATTATTTCAAACCTTGGTAGTTTCCGTCCCCTAATGGGGATTATTTAATTTAACTAGGTATAATTCGTTTAAATCAGTGCAAACTAAAGCCTGGCGTTAGGTTTCCGTCCCCTAATGGGGATTATTTAATTTAACACAAACAATACTAAAAGAAAGACATGGATATGAGTACTAAATGGTGTTTCCGTCCCCTAATGGGGATTATTTAATTTAACGTCGACATCTATCCAGAAATCAACAAATTAGATTTGCATGAACGGTTTCCGTCCCCTAATGGGGATTATTTAATTTAACTGCAAGCTCAAAACGCTATGTTAATGAGCATCCTAAAAGAAAGTTTCCGTCCCCTAATGGGAATTATTTAATTTAACCTTCGATGCATATCAAGACATCTTCAATGGTCAATATGGTGCGTCTCCGTCCCCATCAGGGGATCATTTAATTTAACGGTAGATTTAATGAGATCTGTATGCAACTTGGACCACAACAAAGTTTCCGTTCCCATTGGAGGATTATTTAATTTAACCCTATTCTGGAGCATCAACGAACATGAGGGCGAACGGTATTTGTTTCCGTCCCCATTAGGGGATTATTTAATTTAACTTACAGGCATTCGTCATAGTTATATGTACAATGATAATCAACAAAGTTTCCGTCCCCATCAGGGGATTATTTAATTTAACGAACAACTACCTTTGGTAGATAAACTCTATACTTGTAAGTTAATTCCGTCCCCATCAGGGGATCATTTAATTTAACTCGCCGTACATGTATGAGGAACAGACTCGACTATTACTGCGTAATTCCGTCCCCATCAGGGGATCATTTAATTTAACTGTATTACAGATTATATTTTAAAGCTGCCGATATGAAACAAAAAGGAATTCCGTCCCCATCAGGGGATCATTTAATTTAACATGGGTGAAATCATGGAAAACTTAAATTATTTGACTTTAGTGAATTCCGTCCCCATCAGGGGATCATTTAATTTAACTTATTAGCTACATTTCGTGCTAACGCTAAAGCTCCTTGTGTTTGAATTCCGTCCCCATCAGGGGATCATTTAATTTAACGAGGCTAAAAAGCGTCAGCTTATTGAGAGCGTTTCTCAATTAAGAATTCCGTCCCCATCAGGGGATCATTTAATTTAACCATTGCGAATGACTATAACCATGCTCTTAGTATTTTAAAACAATTCCGTCCCCATCAGGGGATCATTTAATTTAACCCTGTCTTTGAAACAACAGATATTTACTGGTTCTAAAATACAAAAAACGGCGGAGATTGTAAATCTACCCCAAAAGGCACTTTAGCTAGCTAAAATAATTCCGTTTAACCGCGCCACTATCACAACGGCGCAGATTTAGTTTTCCAAAGATTAAATCTAGGTCTATTATAGCACATCACTAGCATTAGTGAAAAACATATGAAAATAGAGCCACCTTATATAAGGTAGCTCTATTGAGGTGCAATATTTAACTTATTTTCAATAGTTCATCTGCTCCCGCAGTTTCGTTTATTTTCTTATACTCCTATCCTCCTTTCCCAGATTTCTCTCCACCCTCCTACTTGTACTTTCACCATCCAACGAATTATCTCGTTAGGTCTCTCCAGGCGATAAATAGTTCGGCCACGACTTGAGGGTTTTGGCTGAGTTTGATGCGGGCTAGCATTTTTCGCACGTAGTTGCAGTGTTCTAGCATCGCTTCATTCAGTTTGTGTTTGACATGACGCGGGGATTGGTACACCAAGATTGGTGCAAAGTCCGCCACATGAATATAGCTCGTATCCGATTCCGGACCTTCCGTAACGATATATTCATAGGGTATAGCCACGTTAAAGAGGCCGTATACCACGTCCTTGCCGATAGGGCGGCGACATTTAATATGAGCAAAGGTTAGATGCGGACCATAGGTCTTAGGCGCGGTATAGCTGCTACGTCGACCGTCGCTAGTCATGATGTAATTGGGTCTCAGCCCTTCCTGCATCGCTAGCTCTCGCGTGATTGTGCGCATCGGCAGATGGACCATTTCTTCCCGTCCATCCACAAAATAACACTTCGTACTGTCTCCACCACTAGGTTGATAGGTAGGAATAAAACAAACAATGTGATTCTTTGGATTCGTGTAGATCAAATCCAAATCTTCTCCCTTAGATAGCCGAGCGGCCATCAAATCTGTTAGTTTATCATCTATTGCCATGGAATCCTCTCCAATCTAATCAGGAACATTCCTTTCAACAATACAATGAACACGTGTTCTGTGAAAGCAGATTAGCATGCTTTAATCTGCTGCTGACTTAATTGTATATCAGCCTGTATAATTTGTAAATATATATACAAAACTATAGAAATTTACGTATATTTAATGACTTTATGATCTTGTAAAAGTTATATATACCTTGATGTGTCATTATTTTCTCATTTAAATTGAGAATTGCATATTTTATGTATATTTGTTAATCGAGATTAAAAGAAATATGCAATATATAGGATATAAATAAGAAATTAAATTATAATAACTAATGCACACGCACGTCCTTAAAGTCCGTACTCAAATACCTGCGCAGCTTTCGAATGGCTCGTTCGTGACGCCGTTGAATGGCTTGGCGGCTGCAGTTCAGCTCTTCACTAACCGATACCAAGCTTTGGCACTCACCGTAGACACGGCGCAATAGGTCTCGTTGATCAGGAGATAGTCTGCCCAGGGCCCACACAAGGCGCGCTCGCAGTCTATGCTCTTCATCGGCACTCATCACCATATCCGCTACATTCTCGCCAGATGCGAAGATATCCATACCAAAGGCGACTTCTCCATCATCGGTGGTGCGATCTGGGATGTGTATTTCACGGCGATAACGCAATCTCTCACGCTTCCAGTACCGCATGTAACCATACATAATGCCAGCTTTCACAAAGCCTGGGAACGGTACGGTCCCGTTCAAGTCAAAGCTATAAATCGATTCTATGAGGATGGCCCAAAGATAGCTCTCTACGTCCTCGCGGAACTCACGGTTTCCCATGCGATTCGTATAGTGCAAGATGAGCGGTCGATACCTGCGACAGAGCTCGATTTGTGCCGCATCATGACGAAGTTCATCAGCGGACCACGGCTGATATCCCACCGTCTGAATCCGCATATTCGGCTTTTGACAGATGGACACGAGGCTCTTGTCCGACAAGGACGATAAAACTTGATGACCACAGACGAGGGTCTGTAATTTCAATTCCTCTGGAATACTTTCCCTAGACTCATTAGCTTTCGATAGTAAAGAATGAGATGGTAATGCCTGTGTTTCTAACGTTTCTGACTGATAATTGTCACCTTGTAAGTTTGCAGTTTTAATACATGTTCTTTGTACTAAAGGTTCTTCGTTTATGTATAACATAAATCCCCTTTCCTGCCATGGCATAGCGCTTATGTACACAATACCGCGGAAAGAGTATTTTGACAAATCGGCAATTCCTCGGAATTTCCCTATATTCTGTTATGTTTGAACCCTAATTCCCATCCATAGTACACCGTACCTATGCGATTCAAAGGGTAATTGCTGAAAATAGATAATTACTAAAAATGACACCACATACGCAATGTGGTGTCATTATAAGAGGAAATATATACTATCATTGGGTAATAGTATTCAATCTTTAGGTAGTAGTATTCAATCTGAGATTGTCTGATTAAATCGCAATACACGCGGCTTGGACAAAGTCCTTTAGCTGCGGTTTTACATGATTATAATATACATCAGCGCCATAACCGCGCACGATATCGCCCCAATATTTATATACATAGCGGTACCAGAAATGAAACATACTGTTCGTAAAATGGTAATCCGCGTACTTTGCGTTCCCACGGTTACTTGCCTGAATACGGCCCACGAGCCCCATGGACATGAGATCGTTCAAACGAGATGTAAAGGTGCCACTTTTAATTTGGCTTTCTTGTAAAAGCTCTACGTAGTACGGTCTTTCCAAGCTAGCAAGGCCCGTTAAAATGGCATTGGCGCCAGTTATATTTTTCATATCTCGATGCAAGATATATTGTGTTTCTTCAAAGAGAGCTCCCGTTACTGAGAAGAACAAGTTAATAATATTCGTATCGATGCTTTCACCATTATCAAAGTATTGCACATAGGCAGGTAACCCACCGGTTACGGCAAAGACGGTGCGCAAATCATCCTTTGCATAGTGAAGGCCCAAAGATTTCATATCAACCAAGGAAAATGGTTTCACCTCAAGATATTCGGACACGAAAGGAGCAATGAGGCTACGATCGCCAATGATGCGGCCATCGAGCTGTTCCAGACCATTCGCCATCAAAATGATGTTCAAACGGCTCGTATCTTTATAGGTATCTACTAAATCGCGCAAGTGAATGGGAAACTGAGGAACTGCTTCCACTAAAGATGGATAATCATCAATCACCACAGTTTGAGGTGTTTTCACACTGCTTTCAAAAAGCCTTACAAAGGCCTGCTGCAAACTCTCTACAGGCTCGAATGTATCTTGAGCATTAGCAGGAACAAAACGTGCCTCAAGAGCTCTATTTATATCAGCTACATGGACTGATTCATTGGCCATGCGCCCCGCCAAGTATATCGCCTTATGACGGCGTACAAGTTGCGAAGCCACATAGGATTTACCACTGCGATGAGGACCATATACAACACATAAACTCATTTGGCCCATTGCAATTCGGGACTGGATACGCTCTATAATTTCAGCACGTCCCACAAAATTCATATACTCACCTCCAACTATTTACGGAAATTATTATATCATAATTTTAAATCATTATTAAACTTTTTTTCATATAGTTAACATAGCTTTTTATTATGTTAATTTTTTTACGCATCAAATCAGAGCTTTTATGCGATACGTGTTATCTTACCATCATAAAAGGCCTTTTGATTACTTTATTCCTAGATACCTTTGATATCAATATATCCTATAAGGCATGGTTATATAAGTTATACATTATAAGATAAGATAAGCTATACATATTAAACTATATATTTTAATCTATATAGTTTAATCCATATATGTTAAAAATGACGTGCTACCTAAAAGGTATAGCACGTCATTTGCATGTAAAGCATATTAAATTGTTACTGAATTTTCTTATACTAAGTTTCTTAATAGTAAATATCTAACTTATAAATATCTAATTCGTAAATTCCTAATTACAAAATCTAATATTCCTAAATATCTTATGGATCAATTTGCGTTTGCATTTTCATCAATAAGATGCGCTTAATCGATTCATTGAGACGCTCGGTCGAAATCGTTCCATCCGCCACCGCTTGCGTCAGCGCACGATGGACTTCATCGATATGAATCGTATCCGCATCAACAAGAATGAGGTCACTGCCCGCCAAAATGGAAGCCACAGCGTAATCGCCTATCTTTTGATTGGATTGCAACGCACCCACATCGATACGGTCCGTCATAACGATACCCTTATAACCGAGCTCCTTGCGAAGCCAACCGTCTATAATCGGCTTAGAGGAACTCGCCAAGTGTTCATTATCGATAGCAGGAATCTGGATGTGACTCATCACAAGCATATAGCTATTCGCCGTCGTCTGCGCAATGAGACGTTTAAAAACAGCTACATCATTATTGCTGAGATACGCTTTCGCCTCATTAGCTGATCCAAAGGATGCATCCCCTAAGGTCACCGCCGGAAAGTAGTTATAAGCGGACCACATATGATTGATTTGGTAACGCTCCACCATGGCAAGGTTTATGTGACCCGCCCACGTGGGGTCGGATGTATAGGACATATTTGGTATGCCAAGGTTAGCATTAGGCCCAATAACCAAGTTAAAGCCCATATCCCGCATTTCAATAGCAGATCGCGTGGCCAAATTAATGATACGATCCATAGGCAATTGCCCCCATCGATTGGGCTTCGGCAACCGCAAGAAACTTTCATTCCCATGCAATATGCGATCACGATGCACCGCAATATAAGGTGTCACCATGCTAGAGGTTATCGCCGTTTGCATGATATCGCTGGTGAAAGTTTTCACTTGGTTCTTATTAATAAGATTTTCATTCGTTAACATAACGCCACTGACACGGTATTTTCGGATCACATCCTTTTGGGATTGTCCTATCGTACTACCATGAAGGCTGATCATCATCAGCTGCCCCACCTTATCCTCTTGAGACATGGGCGCAATCCAAGTGTCCACCTTTTCAGACACGGGTTTATTGGACTCCAGGACGGCACGGTACGATACGGTTCGTACCGTTTCTTGTTCTGCCTGACTCTCATGTTGGCATCCAGTTGTACCAACGACAGCAACTAGTAAGGCAAGGCCACTCAGGACCCGCCGAAAAAACTGGTTCATCTCTCCTAAAAGCTCCTTAATGCTTACGCAATATTATGAATATTATGGGCTTTCTATGTTGCTCTCCCAATGCAACACCCATAAGTCCCCTCTTGATCCGTACAGTATATTTTTATATTATACACTAAATGATTCATCTTTTCCTCATAATAAAATAATTTTTTTATACTGAATTATTATAATAAAGTTATACAGTAAAAATATGTGAATTTTGAATAATTATATAAAAAAATCCTACAGATAGTTTAAAAAGTGACCGCACTGTAACAAAAGGCTACGTGAGTATCAAGTCACTCATGACCCGTAGGATTTTCTATTTTATATTGTTGTACCCTAAATAGCTAACGCTACTATATGTTTACTTGCACCATATTTAAGCAATCGGCTATCATTAGCCTTTGAATTTAGGGGATGTTGGACATGTTTCAGGTGTTACGTCTTTACGAGTACCAAGAACCGTGCTGCGGTCTGTGTAGTGTGTGTGTAAAAGTTCGTGTGCCTTATGGCCCAATGGTTCGCCTAAGAAATCTTTGTACAAGGTTTGGATTTCTTCATTTTCATAGGACGCAACCCATTTGTAGTTTTCGTCAGCTTCGTAAAGACCGCCGATACGAGCTTCTTTAGTTTTCACAGCTTGCGGCAATTTAGTGCGCGGTTGGCCACCGCCACCAATACAGCCACCTGGGCACGCCATAACTTCGATGAAGTCGTAGTGTTTGCCACTGTCTTTCAATGCATTCAAGAAGTCACGTGTATTTTTACCACCGTGAACAACGGCAACGGACAATGTTACGTCATCACCCAATTGAACAGTTGCCTCTTTTACGCCTTCCATACCGCGAACGTCTTCAAGGTGAGTCAACGCGTATGGAGGTGGCTCTTTATCAGTGATGAGCTTGTAAGCCGTACGCATCGCCGCTTCCATAACACCACCTGTGTTACCGAAGATGATGGATGCGCCAGTTTCCATGCCGATTAAGTCATCAAATTGAGATTCTTCCACTGTGTTGAAGTCGATATGTTCCTCTTGAATCCAACGAATAAACTCACGAGTTGTGATGGAAATATCTGTGTCCATGCCAAGGGATTCATCATTGTGGTAACGAGCCGCTGCATTTTCTTCTTCCCGTTTCGTTTCTGCTTTTTTAGCCGTACAAGGGTTTACAGATACGGATACAATCTTACGAGGATCGATGCCTTTTTTCTCTGCAAAGTACGTTTTAATCATAGCCGCTTCCATAGCGATACAAGAACGTGTAGAAGACAAGTTAGGAATCAATTCAGGGAAATAAATTTCCGCAAAGCGCACCCACGCGGGGCAACAGCTTGTAAACTGAGGGATTTGACCGCCATTTTTAAGGCGTTCTACAAGCTCGGATGCTTCCTCCATGATGGTTAAGTCCGCACCAAAGTTAGTATCTACTACATAGTCTGCACCAAGTTTACGCAAGGCACCAACCATTTTACCTTCCAAGAATGTACCTGGTTCATAACCAAAACCTTCACCGATGGATACACGAACAGCAGGAGCCGTTTGGATAACGACGATTTTTTCAGGATCAGCAAGGGCTGCTTTTACCTTTTCAAGCTCGGATTTAGCATGCATGGAGTCGAATGGGCATGCTGCCGCACATTGACCGCAATGGATACATACAGGCACATCGCCGTTTGCATCAAGGTCGTAGTAATCAAGTACGCTCATTACATCCGCACAAGCGCGACGGCATAACGTACAGTTTTTACACTTGGAAATGTCGTGATAAATGGATGGATTGTCGAGTGCAATCGGCACGCGTTTATCGATAAATTCGTATTGAGACATGAGGACCTCCTCTAACAAACTATAACTACCAAACCTATTGGGGCGAAATATGCCAAACTACGGAGCACTGCGCCCAAGCCATACTTCTGCATCTTACCTATAGTATACGCTATGGTGAAAGTTTATACTATGTAGAATTGTTACACTTTTGCACAAAATCTCCAAAAAAGTGTAATATAAATCACATTTTACCATGAAAAAATGAATAATTCACCTAAAAAACGCACGCTCTTTAAAAGAACGTGCGCCAGTGAAGCTTTCAAAAAATCATTCAATCTAGACAAGCCTGTACTAAGCAATAGTGTACTCGTCTGTAGGATTCAATTATTTACCGCCCCAAATAAGTTGGAATACAGCGTACGCAGGCGTACCTGGCTCAACTTTACGGCTATTTTTATTAACTTGTTCCTCTTTCACAACATAACCTTGTGGGTTATAAAGAGTCACCTTAAGATCCTTAACTTCTCGTTTTTTATGATTGAACTCTTCAGTCACGATATAGTGGTACCCTTCGTAGTCCATCGCTTTAATATCCATTACCGCTTTTTTATCATCTTTTTTAACGGAATCGTTGTCGATAGACCAAGTAACACCATTGCTATCAGTGCCTACTGTATACCAATTAGCCGCATCAACACTACCAATACCGCCGATTAATAATGCACCTGCTGCCAAAACAGCTGCCAATGTTTTTTTCATATTAATACCTCTCAAAGAAAATACAAAAATATACAAACTAGTATATAAGGGAAAACTAAATGTTATATGAAAGACAAACTTATGGACTCGAATCTTAAAGCTTCACATAATAGGTCGAACGACCGCCACCTTTACGCTGAATACGACCAGCCTTCACAAGAGAACGTATTACGCCTTCAATAGCACTATCGCTGATATTTGGACACCATTCTCTAATATCTTGCTTTGTGAAAGCCCCTAAATGCCTATCAATGGCAGCTTGCACCTGATTCATCGCAGAACCGCTATTTACTAGCAAAGCACTGCGGTCCTCAAAATCATGATAAGCGGCCAATAACATTTGTAACCAATACCGAATGAAAGCCGTAGGACAGGAGCTTTCACCATACCACGCATCACTAGACTCGCGTAAAGCCACATAATACATGTCCTTATTTGCTGCAATTTTAGCCTCTAAGGACACATATTTACCAACCATAAAGCCACTGCGATACAGCAATAACGTCGTCAGCAATCGACTCATGCGACCATTTCCATCATTAAAAGGGTGAATACATAAAAAGTCATGAATAAAAATGGGAATCGCTAGAAGTGGTTCCACCTCGCCATTACCTACAACCTGATTATATTCCGCGCAAATCTGATCGAGAGCCTCCGCCGTTTCATAACGTGCTAGCGGAGTAAATAATACCTCTGTTCGACCATCTGGATACGTAGCACTAATATAATTCTGTACGCTCTTTAACTGCCCACCACGTGCATTAAACTGGTAATTATACAAAATCTTGTACAACTGCAAAATATGATTCCGAGACAACGATATAGAATCATAACTCTCATGGATAACATTCAATGCATCACGATATCCCATGATCTCCTGCTCATCCCGATTACGAGGTGTCGTCTTATCAGCCACTAATTGCCGGAGGCGAGTACTCGTCGTCACAATCCCTTCAATCGCATTTGAAGCCTCTGTACTCTGTACCTTTGCCAACTCCACAAGCGAATCTAATATGGCAGGACTCTGTGAAAGTAAAACCTCCTCCTTGCCATTTGCCCGATAAATCCCCGCAATAAGACTCAAAATATCCATATCCCACGGCAAAGATTTAATCTGACCATACTCAAAACGACGCATACACACACCTCCATTCCGCTCTAATCCCTTATAAATAAAACCATTCCCTTAAATTATACCATAAAATAAGGGAATAAATCTCTACTTCTCTACCGTGTGTAATCCAACGAATTTGAAAACTGATATTCGCCCTGTAAGAGTACTAATAATATAGAAAACCTCGAACTACTCTGAAAACGACTTAGCTCACTTTTTCTCTCTAGGAAGTCTAGCAAGGCCCCTAATGGGATTAAATAATCCAACGGATTTGAAAACTGATATTCGCCCTGTAAGAACACTAATAATATAGAAAGCCCCGAACTATTCTGAAAACGACTTAGGTCACTATGGAGGCTTTCAGGATAGTTCGGGGCTACTATACGTTCTGAGTATCTAAATAGACAGAGCGAATATCAGCTTCTATTAAATTGTTGGATTATTTCCCCCATAGGGCCTGCATAACTTCCGCCCCCATGGTATCCGGTTCAATTTTCGTAGGTTTTTGTGCTTCTTTACTGGATAACAATGCTATACCAGCATTGCTATATACTGTTGTATCAAGTTCTGTCCATGTTTTTTCTTTGCGATCGATCCGTACTGTGTAGATATATGTAAAGCCTTCTACATTGTTAATTTTAACAAGTACTGTAGCCGCATCATCTGTTTTATATACAGAAGAGTTGTCAATAAACCATGCCGCATCGTCAGCATCAGCATCGATATAGTACCAGTCAGCAGCACTAGCTTGACCAAAGCCACCTACAAAGAAAACTCCTGCTGCAAACATAGCAGCTAGCCATTTTTTCATTTTTAAACTCCTCAACACTAGAGGCGACCATCTAAGATGATCGCCCATGGTTACTTAATAGTTATATAATGTTTTATATTATTCTACTTCTTCTTCGATTTCAGCGCCTGGAATAACAGCAATACTAGCTACCTTATCACCTTCGTCGAGATTTTGTGTTTTCACACCAGAGATAGCTTTGCCCTTCTTCACAGCGATGTCATTCATATTGAAGCGGATGATTTTACCTTGCTCAGAAATAAGCATGACTTCGTCATCGTTATGAACAACCTCTACGGCTACTACATCACCGGTTTTGTTCGTAATCTTAAAGTTCTTAGAGCCTTTACCACCGCGTTTTTGCAATGTATAAGCTTCCGCATCATTGCGTTTACCAAAACCTTCTTCAGAGATAGTAAACACTTGTGCTTCACTTTCATCAGTATT
>OIFP01000151.1_pt1 | contig 29277 bp, 29 predicted proteins | sample 1582061 | NCBI WGS metagenome assembly OIFP01 (sample SAMN07501072, study PRJEB24779) | human gut metagenome | isolation source: stool | host: human infant | place: USA: Pittsburgh, PA | reverse complement strand
CATTATCTACTGATGCCGATTTAGATACTCGTTTAGCTTGTTATACACCTTATATCTTTAAAGATGGGCTTTTTGCTCGTCAATTCCCTGTTAAAGGTGAAGCAGTTAAGAAACGTATTAATGCAAATAAGCTTGATGATGATATTGCTGAAGTTTCTGCAAACTTTTCAGATGGTAAAATGTGGAACTCTGGACTCATGACAAACGGGTACTATTATACGATTGAAACTGAACCTAAAGGTGATGAAGAACCAATACCAATGAAAGAGATTGTGGTTTCACCTGATCAAGTACCAGAAGAGTATTATATTGATGGTGAAAAATTAGAGAAGTTTAAATATCTTCGGGGGCCTAAGAAAATTACACGGACTGCAGCTAATGGACATACTTATACTTTCTCTGAAGGTGGTATGAGTGAATATGACTCTCTTGAACTACCGGGGCGTACAATGCTTACCTCTGAAGGAAGTGTTAATCGATCTACACATCTTTTAAAAATTAATGGTAAATATCGCCTCATTATACCAATTGAAGCTGAACGTCTACAAGATTTTCCTGATGACTGGACACGCTATAAACGTAATGCAAAAGGTGAAGTAGTAGAGGTGTCAGATCGTATGCGTATGTTCTTTATGGGGAATGCATTGGTAACCGGTATCGTAAAACGTATTGGTGATGAACTACAAAAAATTGATAAGTAAAAACTTATAAGTATATATGAAAGGGGCTGTTTTGTTACAGCCCCTTCTATTTTATGTAAAATAATATTTTTATATAAAACTATACTATATAATATAGTTATAGAAATAATGTATATAGGAGGAAGAATATGGCTACTTTAATGCAAAAAGATGTTTTATTAGAAGGTGTATTTCAAGCTTTAGGATATGTTATTAATAAAAATCCTAATAGTAAAGATAGAGAAGTTTTATTAGATTTGAAAGAAAAAATATATTGCTCTGCTCCAGAAGAATTGGACTTTAATGAAATGAGTCAATATATCAAACAAGTTATTGAAACATATAAAGGCTAAAATAATGATTGATGGTAATGTAGAGAAACAATTAAAACAATTAGAGGTTTTCTCTGATCAAGAATTTAACGTAGCTTTCAAAGATGTTTGGACAGATTTAATTAGAACTGCACAACCTAACCAGGAAAATCCTGTAGGGATTGTTACTGGTGGTGCCCCTGGATCTGGTAAATCATCATTTATTATGGAAGCAAAAGAGAAATTTAATAAAAACATTATTATTGTTAATGGTGATGAATTTAGAATATATCATCCTAGATTTAATGAAATTGCTAGTTTAGCAAAAGGTGATTTTCCAACTTATACAGGTTCTTTTTCTGGAAAAATGGTTGAAAAAGTAATATCAGAAGCTATAAAGCAGCGATATAACATAATTGTAGAGGGAACATTTAGAACTGCTGATACACCAATTAAAACATTAAAAGATATGAAGGCTGCAGGTTATAAAACAATAGTTAAAGTAAAAGCTGTTAATGCAGATGTGGCCTGGCAATCTACAATTGATCGTTTTAATGATATGAAATCTATGGGGCTAGAGCCTAGAGCTGTAAACAAATTAGTGTTTGATAAAACGGTAAACGGATTAGCAGAAAATACATATAAAGTTACTATATCTGGTGTAGCAGATCAGGTAGAAGTTTGGAATAGACAAATAAAATTATTCGACTCTAGGCTTGGTAATGTACAAAATTTACAGAATATAATACAGAAAGAATTAGGTGTTATTAAAGAAGTTAGTAAACTTATGAGTAAAGGATTTTCTAAATAAAATTATATAATTTTATATAATTTTATTTAAAAATATAGTATTATATAGGTGTAATAATTACTATGGAGGGTAGTTAGTATGATTATAAATATTGCTCATACAAAGGGCGGTGTAGGTAAAAGTACACTAGCAACAAATTTAGCTGTAGAGTTAAATTGCCCAATTCTTGATTTAGATAAACAAGGCTCATCTAAATATTTTAATGAGTTAAGAGTTGAGAATAAAAAAACTCCTTTAACGGTTATTTTGGCACAAAGTAGAAATGATTTAGCTATTTTACAAGAGTATTCAGAGAATGCTAAAAAGCACATTATTATAGATAGTGGTGGTATGGATAATGATTTAATTCGTTGTGGTATTGAATTAAGCGATATTATTATTACCCCTGTAAGGCCATCTAAAATTGAAGTCAAAGGGTTACAAGAGTTTGTACAGATGATTAATCAATCATCATTTAATGCAAAAAATCACTATATTTTACTTAATAATGTACAATCTCGCAGTATAAAAGATGTTGAGGATATGACCGATAGCATTAAAGGCGCAAAACTTAATTTATTACATACTAGGATTGGATTAAGAAAACTATTTATGGATGCCTACGCAGAAGGTAAAAGTGTTATTGAGTTAAATAAATCATCCCTGGCAGCGGATGAATTACGTGTATTGGTTAAAGAATTAAAAGATATTATTAAAAGGAAGGCTTAATCATGGCTAAGAAAGAAAATAAATTTGATATTTTGAATGGTGAAAAAAATTCGTTTGTTAAAGAAGCTAGTCAAACTGTAAATACACCTAAGAAAACCGTACAAAAAACTACTATTGACTTAACACAAGAAGAATATGAATTCTTGAAACGCCAAAAAGAAGAAAATGGTATAACGACTCGTGGGATTATTCGTATGTTGTTACGTGATTACATGGACAAAATGAATAAATAGGAGTAATTGATTATGGCTACATTTATGGAAAAAGATGTTTTAATTGAGTGTATTTCAACTGCACTAGGATTAACTGCGTATAATAATGATCTAGATAACCCTGCAAGAATAGAGTTACTAGAATTAAGAAATAAATTATATGGTATGGATCCAGAAGAAATAAACTATAAAGAAGAATTGTCATTTATTAAAGATAAAAAGGCCATATTGGAAGGTATATAGTATGGTTAATGACAAATTAGACCAGATAAAATTATTAAGTCAATTTACCGAATCTGAAGCCATCAAAGCAACAAATATTATATGGGAAGATATTCAACGTGAATATAAATCTTTATCTAGTGTAAGTAATCCAGAAGGTATTATTACAGGCGGTACACCTGGTGCTGGTAAATCCGTATTTGTAAAACTTGCAAAAAATAGATTAAATGATAATTTGCTTGTTATTGATGGCGATCAATATAGAAAATTCCATCCTAATTTTGCAAAATTACAGAAACTGGTTGGATCAGATATAGCTTTTGTTACAGGGCCATTTTACGGTAAAATGGTTCGTAATATTTTAACAAAGGCTATGGAACATAAATATAATGTGATTATTGAAAGTACATTTAAATCAGTTGATTCACCTTTAGATTATTTAAAAACGTTAAAAGCAAATGGATATACAACTACTGTAAATATTATTGCTGTAGATAAAGAGGTAGCTTGGCAATCAACTATTGAAAGAAAAGAAGCAATGATAGCAGCTGGTGAGCCATCTAGAAGTGTAGATAGAACATATTTTGATCAAACAGCTGCTAATCTAGCTGGCAATGTTGAGAGCGTTTATAAAACAGGTTTAGTTGATAAATTAGAGGTTAGAAATCGAACTACTAGATTATTTGATTCTCGATTTAATGATATAAGCCAGTTACAAAACATCATAAAACAAGAATTAGGACTACTAAAACAAGTAAATAAACTCATGAATAATGGTATGTCTAAATAAAAAAGAAACCTAAGTTGGCAGACTTAGGTTTCTTTTTATTTAGTAAATCTTCTATTAGATTTACACTTGCTAATTATTACTGTAAATAATTATAGCAAATCAATGGAAAAAAATAAAATGCTTTATTTCTATAACTCCCTATTTTACAGACTTATCTATTATAACTTTATAAAAGTTTACAAAGTATATTTAAATATTTATACAAATATAAATTAGTGGTATATAGTAAAAATACTATATAATACCCTAATAGTTAAATTCTATTAAGATAAAATATAGCGACTAGGTTAGTATATATATAGATATGTCAAAATGTCAATATTGCATATATAGAAATTTATTAATACAATATAGGTATAGGATTTTCTATGTTAGAAATCCTGTGCTTAATGCTTCCTTTATTAAAAGAAAGGAGTTGATTAATTGATCGATTTACATTTGCTAATTATTACTGTCGTTGCAAATGTGATTAGTTATATCATTTGTAAGCAGTTAGGTTAATTAATGTATAACTCTATTATTGGTGAGTTGGCAGACTTCCAATATTAATTAGAGTTATCATTATATTAGCCTAAAAAGAACCTGGAATATCTGTTCCAGGTTCTTTTTCATTTAATGGTGTTTTTGATTAGTAATAGCAGTAGCTTCTTGATAGTCAGATACCCATTGATCAATAAATGCTTGCTGCTGCATTATATCAGATAGCGTTGTTTTAGCTATCAGATTACCTGCAGGGATTAGTACTGCATTTACATAATCAATATGGTTAGTCTGACAAATAGAAGAAATGTTAGCGTAGTAAGAAATACGATCTGCCTTGTTGTTAGTGTTCGTATAGATAGCGCCCATCATAAATGTAAGCTGCTTAATAAGATCTGCTTGTTTAGATACAGGAACAGCAGAATACTGCTTCATGGTTTCTAACAATAAATGAATCTTATCTAATTGGTTTGTCATACTATACACTCCTACATAAAAATATATATTTATATATTTTAAAACATAAAAAAGCATATAAGTAATATTTTAATATAAAAATATTACTTGCTTTTTTTGCCAGAACCCCATTCTTTATAATCACATTTTGGGTAGTTAGAACAGCCTTTAAACTGCCATTTTTTACCGTCTTTTTCGCCTTTGCGTGTGATTAATATACCTTCACCACATTTAGGGCATTTAGGCCCTTTTGGCTGCGGCTTATTTTTACCTTCAATGTATTTACATTCTGGGTAATTAGTACAAGCCCTAAATTCAAACGTTGTATCACCTTTAGTAGCTTTTCTGGTAACGATAAAGCCAGTTTTACATTCGGGACAAATTGTATAGTCTGGTGTTCCGTTCTTTTTAACGTTACACATGAAGTTACATTCTGGATCGCTGCATTTGTAAAAATCACGATCTAATTTTTTAGAATGTAATTTATGTAAGTAGCCTTCATGACATTTAGGGCAAGGATGATCACGATTAAATAATGCTTCTTTAGCGTACTTTCTTACATCGGTATTGTTAATAACAGATGATACAAAGTCTTTCGTATCAGAAATAATATCCTTGATAGATAATGAACCATTTTCTATAGCAGATAATTTTTCTTCCATATCGGCCGTAAATGTTGGCTCTAACAATACGATTGGAAGGGCTGTAACCAGGTTAGCCCCTGTTGATGTAACATGAATGGCGTTCCCTTTTTTGTACAATAGAGGGTTTTTAGGATCCAATAGATCAGAAATAATAGTGGCTCTAGTTGCTGGTGTTCCTATACCTTTAACGCTTTTTAGCGTTTGTAGTTGGCTTTCACTCGCATTATAAGCGTATTTATCAATGTGATTCATAGCGCTTAATAATGTACCTTCTGTAAATGGTTTAGGCGGTTTTGTTACATGATCGGTAACAAATACATCTTTTAACGTAAACGTATCACCTTGTTCTATAGGGAAGGGGATAGGTTCTTCTGCATAGATTTCTTCTGGTGGTAGAAGATCAATATACAAAATTTTATACCCTTCATCTCGCACCTGCGTTTCAGATAGCTTCATTGTATACGCTGTATTAGCTACTTCAATAGTAGCTTCAAGTTTTTCTTTTACAAGTGGCTTTGTATAATGCGCTGCCAGGTAGCGTTTGGCCACTTCTAGGTATACAGTTTGCTCATCGGTTGAAAACGTTTCTAATACCTCTTTAGTTAGTTCTTTTACAGTTGGGATAATAGCGTGATGGGCTGTTACTTTGCCTGTATTGTATATAGGCTTTTTGTCTGTTGTAAATACAGATTCATCAGTAACAGCAACGGTTACACGTTCATTAGATAACAGATTGTGAATAATACCTGCAGCTTGTTCTTTTTGGCTGTCTGGTAAATATTTACAGTCTGATCTAGGGTAAGTAATATACCCTTTTTCGTATAAGGATTGCGCTGCAGCTAACGTATTAGAAGGGCTGATTGCATGGCGCTTATTCAGTTCTACCTGTAGTGTATCTAAAGAGAATAGAGAAGTAACAAAATGATTTGTTATTTCTCGCTCTAATTCAGATACCGTAGCTTCTTTACCTTCGATTTCAGATTTTATGCGATCAGCTAATTCTTTTTCAAAAATATCATCGTGTTCTAATGTAATTTTGGTTTTGCCGTTTATATAAGCGTCTACTGTGTAATAGGTAGTAGGTACAAACTGCTCAATAGACATATCACGATCATATACTAGCTTCAATACAGGCGCTTTAACACGGCCTACAGGTAAGGTACCTGCATTACCAGAATGTTGGCCTATACGGGTAAAGAATCTGGTTAAATTGATACCAATTAACCAATCTATGGCCGCTCTTGATTCTGCAGCAGCGGTCATTGTTTGAAAATCTGAATTATCTTGTATGGATGAAAAAGCGTTTTGTACGCTTGTTTCATCTAGTGCATTAAGTAAGATACGCTTTACTGTGCCAGTAAAGCCTTCTTGCTTTAATATTTCATCAACAATTAAGCAGCCTTCACGGTCTGGATCGCCTAAATGGTATACAGTAGTAGCTGCTTTAATTTGTTTTTGTAAATGCTTGTATAACGCTTTAGTAGTCGCTCTTGTGCATTTCTTTAATTCTTCTGGATAAATGGGAAGTAACGTTTCATCCCAGCTTGCGTACTTTGGATCGTATTCTTTAGGATCCAGTAGTCGGAGCAAGTGGCCAGCGCACCAGGCAATACAATTACCGTTAGAATCAAAGAAAAAAGGGGAATCTGTTTCTTTATTAGTGGCGGTTGATTTAAAGTTAGCACCAGAATTATTAAGATAATCCTTAATAATTCTGGCTACACTAGGCTTTTCTGTAATGTATAAATTCATGTATTACACCTCATTTTTTATATAAGAATACATTAGAATTTGTTTTTTTCTGTGTAGTAGGTTGTGTATGTGCTGCTGGATGATATACTACTACACGTTTTTTTACGCCTTGTTTTGGTTTAGATGGTCTAGCAGCAGGTTGGGGAGTAGGTAAAGCCCCTTCTGTTGCTAGATTATCTCTATAACCGCTCATTACAGATGATACATAGTCTTGTGTTTCTTCATATGGTGGAATACCGCCATATTGATTTACAGCGCCTTGTCCAGCGTTATAGGCTGCTAGTGCTAGTTTTACATTTCCGCCGTTAGAATCTAACATTTGGCGTAAATAGCGGGCAGATCCATCTATATTTTGTTCTGGATCATAAGGATCTACGCCTAATTCTGCAGCTGTATCTGGCATAAGTTGGCCATAGCCAACAGCCCCTGCAGGAGATACCGCATTTTGATTAAAGCTGCTTTCCTGGCCGATTAAGCTAGTTAATAACACAGGATCCACATTGTACTTTAATGCTGCGTGGCGAATCATATTATTAAGTGGGCCATTGGCCTGCGTACTAGCTATACCAGAAATAGCTAGTGCGCCAGTTAATACAGTAATTACAAGTTTAGATTTCAATTCCATCTTCAATAGTCCTCTCTCTCCATTTAGGCTTATCTTTTGTAAATTTAATGTGTGCTGTTAATGCATGATCATTAGCAGTAGCCTTGTTAGTTAGATTATGTAAACGCTTTAATAAGCCACCAATTCTTGATTGTGGGGTACCACGATTCAAGAATTGTTTCACCATACCAGCGGCCTGGTTATTGGTGTTTCTATTACTATTTCCATAGTGATATAGCTTATTCTTTAACGTATCAAGGTGTTTATAATCAGTTTCTAACCGATTAATTTGTTGTGATACAGATTGATTCCGTTGTTGAATCGATTCATACTCTTTCATAGCTTGCTGCTGAATGGCTGGCGTATTCAATTTAGAATACGTGGATTGTAACCAGGCTTCCACTTTTTGCATTTCTTTTGTATACGCTGCCGATTCTGCAGAATAACGGTTCATATCCGATGTGTTACCAGCAAAACGGGCCTTTTCTTGCTCTCTAAAGGCAAGGGATTGTTTCTGTTTTAAGCTGCGTAACACTTCAATATTACGTTTATATTCGCCTTTAGTTATACGATTCATTACAGAATTAAGTGTTGATTGATACGTAACATTTTTATGATCGTATTTAGCATATTCTTGGCGTAACGGCCGTAACTCCGCTAAAATATCTGCTTTCCGCTGCTTAATGGCTTCAAATACATCATGCTTAGTAATGGTACCTACTTTATCCATAGGTACTGATGTATCGATCGTTTGAATTTTCTTAGTAATGTTAGTTTGTAATTTTTCTAAACGATCTACTTTGCGGGCCGTTGTTTCAATCGATCGTACAGCTTTCATAGAATCTATTTTATTAGTGAAAGATTCTAAACGGTTCTGCAGTTTATGTAATCTGCTTACATCGTTTGGATGTAAGCTGTAGGAGCGTAAGACAGCTTCTTTATACTTATGTGTCTTATCGGCTCTTGTAACTTCCTTATACGCTTTATAAAGCGCTTTATCACTATTGGTTAATACCTCTAAATTACGATCAATTCGCTGTACGCTACGTTTCATACTATCTAATTCAACAGTAGCTTGTTTTTGAATTTTAGGTAATAGGTATTCTTTCTTTTGAGATAACCAGCGTTCTGTCTGTTTCATATCAGCTAGAACAGAAGGATCTTTAAATGTATTGTATTTAGCCGTTAAGCTGCGTAAGCGCTCAATCTGTTTACGGTATTCACCTTTAGTTATGCGATTCATTATTGAATTACACGTACTATCAAAGGTAGCCCTATTAAATACATAACGCTGTTTGTACAAGTTATGTATTAAGGCTTCTTTACTAATATTAGTTTGTAAACGTTGTGTACGAACTGGAACCGATGTTATACGGCTAGGCTTAATGGTAATATGGCGTTTATTATGTAATAAACGTGCCTTATAAATTCGTTTCGTAGCTTGTTGTTTTTTATAGCGTTTTATTAATTCAGATTGTGTAAGCACTCTTGAATTAATTTGCGCTATTTCTGCTTCTATGCGCTTAGATCGTTCTTCTAATCGTTTAATACGATCATGGATAGAACTACCATCTGTAGCAGTAGTACCTACTTTACGATTAAAGGATTTTGCTTCTTGTAACTTAGTAGAAAGCGTAGATTGTAACGCTTCTGATTTTTCTACTGTTTTTAGATCCTCTTTAGATAAAAAGCGTTCACGGGCGATACGCTTTTTTAAATCCATGTACTGATGGCATAACAAATACGATTTAACAGAATCATCATTTGTTATATCAATTAAAAACTGCGCTTCATCAAATTTATTTTCAAATAGATACTGTTTGAAAGATTTGATGGTTTGTGCATTTTTATATACAGTACTTGGATTCATTTTCTTTTGTGCTGGTCGATCTAATTCGGCAGCACGTAGAAAATCTTTATTTGCTAATGCTTCTGCTCGCTGTACTTCTAATTTTTCACAAGAAACACGTTCATTCATACCACGTTTTCTATATTCTTCGTTTAGGATAAATTCCCAATTTTTCCGTAACTCAATGAGTTTATCTTTTGATATAAAATCTCTTGATTTTATATAACCGCCAGTTTTAGTGCCATCTTTTTTTACAGAAGCACGTTTAAAGTAGGATTGGCGATCTGGTTCGTTCCTTGTTAAATCAATTTTACGTTCAGAGAACATAATATGCGCATGGATATTGCGTTCTCCTTCTGTTAAGGTAGCTTCTTTATCATGAATTACCATTGTGTATGGATAATCTTTAAAATGAGTTTTCATATATTGCTGCATAATAGCAACATTTTCTTCATGAGAAAACTCATTTGGTAAAGCTAGTTTTATTTCACGGAATGGGCGTTTTTCATTACTTAAATCGGCTTCATTCCAGAATGTAGCTGTCTGCATATCGTATCCGCCATCCGTTTTACCAGAAGCCCAGGATGGCATATTAGAAGATTCTTTGTAAACAAGATCTTCTTTTATTTCACCGCTGGCAGAGTATTGATACTTGCCAGTGCGTGTTATGTATTCAAATTTTGCTAATGAATGGCCAGCGTTACCGATGGACATTTCATAGTAAAATGTAGCCATGAAATGGGTACTCCTTTTTGCAACCGTAGGTTGCCCGTTTAAGCCAGATTTCATCTGGCTTAAACCTCATTTATTTCGTTTAAAAAAAACGAAATGTGTAAATGAGCATTGGCATGATTTTAGAAGTCAGCTTCGCTGCCTTATTTTTCTGATGGAGAGAATCAGTAATAGGTGTGAAGCTGACTTTTTTATTTTGGTTGGCTGTACAGTTGATTTTTAATACTTAGATTCAAATTAAAACTATTCTACAATCATTATATACAAAATTTCGCAAAAAGTCTATTTACAAATTCAGAAACTTTATATATAATTTAGCTAAAATTAACGTTAAATAGGAGAACGGTATGAATGACAACAAAACAGTAAAAGAGAGATATGAAGCAGAACCAAAAACATTTGCCTTGATTTACCTAGATATTATCAAAGAACGTAACCGATGGAGAGGGATAACAGCATTTTTAGCAGCTACATCTTTATTATTAACAATCGGTATTGTGTACGCAGCCTTTAGTGTGAAATACATCCCTTATATTGTATCTGTATCAGATAGTGGGGAGTTTAAAGGCGTAGGGGTACTTAATGAGATAAAATATGAACCAAAAGAAGGAGAAATTAAATATTTCCTTAAAAAGTTTATAACGAATTATGCTTCTTTGCCGATTGACCCAGTCATTCTACAAAATAACTTAACAGAATTATCTTATTTTGTAGATGGCCAAGCGACTGAAAAGTTACAATCTGAAAAATTAGATAAAAAAGTTGAAGATATTGGTAAAAAAGCAATTAGCGTTGAAATCATATCTATTAACAAACAATCTGGTAGCGATAATGTATATATCGCACGTTGGCGTACAAAGACATTTGATAATGTAACTAGAAAACAAATTGAGAAAACATATACAGGTAACTTCTCAATTACTGTGAATCCGTCTGCATTAACAAACGAACAAGATATTGTAAATAATCCATTAGGCTTATTTGTTACTGATTTTTCTGTCAGTGAAGAAAATAAATAATTTGTTGTGTTAGGAGATTTAGAAAGGGTATTACAACAATGAAAATGAAATCTAAAGCATTAGCATTAGCGGCTGTAATTTCAATTATGACAACAGGCTTTGCCTTCGCAGAAGATGGTACAGTATGGGATCCAGATAACATTACAGGAATTCGCCATAGTTATATGTACAGCGATAATCAACAAATCGAATTAGTACTAAAACCATTAGTACTAACTGATATTAAATTACGTGAAGGCGAATCTGTAGAAAGTATCTCCGCAGGTGATACTAGCCGTTGGCAAGTTGAAGTGGTAGACGTTGCAGGTACCCCTCATGTGTACGTTAAACCAACTACAACAAATATTAGAACGAATATGATCATTACAACGAATGAACGTAGTTATCGTTATTTATTAACAACTGGTGATCACCCAGAATATTATGTGGATTATATTTATCCAGATACTACCCCAGATAGCGTAAAAGGCGTTAAAGCAGGATGGGAACGTGAAGAACAACGTATAAACGCCATTATGAAAGCGGAAGAAAATGCTAAAACAGCATTAACTGGTTATAAGATCAAACAAAATCATAATGTTTATGAATTTGAACAACCGCAATTTATGTTTGATGATGGAACAAAAACATATATCAAAATAAATAAGGAAAATAAAAATAATTTACCTACGATTTATTACTATGATGAACGAATTCCAAAGGACAAATTACAACTTGTGAACTACCGTATCAAAGGTAATTACTTTGAAATTGACCGTGTCGCACAAGCCTGGAAAATCGTATATCAACAGGATGCCTATTTAGTAGTAGAACGCCCTGTGAAGGCTAAAAAATCAAAAAATAGAGTCTTGAATGAAGGTAATTTATATAAAGAAATGGCTGCTGCGTATGACAGCAAAATCAATACACCTCGCAAAATCCAATTATCTGCAGAACGCCCTAATTTCACATCTGCTGAAATGCAAAAAATCAATGCTATTGATCAAGCAGTAGATAAAGCCGTTAATGCTAAATTAGAGGATAAAGAAGTAATTGTAGATACATCAACAGCAGCACCAACGAATACACAATCACAAGAAGTAGATTTACAATCCGCTTTATCTGATATTCGTAACCAACGTGCGCAAGCTACTTTATAATAGGGGGCTAGTATGAGCGAAAAACAACAAAACAAAGAGGAATTGAATCAAGAAAATTTAGAAAATGAAGAGATTCAAAACGAAGAACAACAAAACGATTTCACAGAGAAAAAATCATTAGGTTCCAGAAAAGGTATGATTGCCTTACTCTTTATTTTAATCGTGTTAATGCTATATGGTTTTTTACACTCTGCCTTTAAAAGTGATAAGAAAGATGATGTAAACGAACCACAAACTAAAGTAGTTAAAGATATTAAATCTGAAACGAATAAGGCCGATTATGGTGAACAAAATAAACGTTTACAAAAAGAACACGAAGAAAATCAAGAAGTACCATATCAAAAAGTACAAACGCCTACAGTTGATCCTGTAGCAGCAGAAGAAGCAAAAGCAGCAGCGGCAGCAGCTGCTAACGCTGCAAAAGAAGCACAAGCTGCCGCTGCTAAAGCAGCTGCAGCAGAAGAAGCGGCTGCTTCCTCTGCTATCAAATTTAATATTAATAGCAATAGCAGCAACAACGATAAACCAGCTAATCAAGGTAAAAGCGGTTATATTCAAGTGATTCAATAGGGGGTAGCACCGTGTATAAACAACTTAAACGTGCTGCAGTAGCAGCTTTTGTAGCAACAGCGATTATAGCGCCTAGCACAGTACCTTTTACAGTAGTAAATGCAGCTTCTGCAAAATATGTTCAATCTGATAATGTACTGCAAGCTGGATCCGTGATTCCAGCAACGCTACTTACACAAGTAACTAGCGATAATCTAAATGCAGATGTAATAGCGATTGTTCGTCAAAATGTCTATGATTCTGTAACAGGAAATAACGTTTTAATTCCTGCAGGTACTAAATTAATCGGCCATCCAGAAGGGTATTCTGGTACTAGAATTAACCTTAGTTTTTACCGCATGATTTTACCAGATGGTACATCGATTGCTCTTCCAGATCAAAGCGCTGTTACAGGTACAGGCTTTGCAGGCGTTAAAGATAAACATTCTGGCCACAGCTGGCAAAAATTCAAAGGCGCATTGTCTGGCGCTCTCTTATCGGGTGCCTTAATCGGTGTAACTAGCAAAAATACAGACAATGCTGGCGATCGTTCATATGGTCAAGAAGCTATGACGGGCGCTGCTACAGATTTAATCCAAAATATCACAAGTTCAACTAAAAATCGTGATGAAATTAAATCTACCACAACTATTAGAATTGGCTATCAATTCAATATCTTATTAAATGCAGATGTAGTCATTCAACCTTGGGAAGAATAATCTATGAAGAACAAACTGCTATTCTATGGTATAGGCCTATGTATAGGCCTATACATAGCTGCTGCTATGTTCCCTAGTCGATTAGCAGATATTAATGTAGCCATCCCCGATGGCTACATTCTTTCTATATTCGGCTCAAAACTATATAACGTGCCTATGTATCTATCCATCATGATGGATTTAGTAAGTGATACTGATTTAGATAAAGCTACTCGATTATTTTTCTTAAAAAGTATTGCGCCTTGTATAGTAACAATCATCTTACTAGCTGTTGTTATGTTTTGGGAGTATATCAACCCTAAACCTAATACACATGGTACAGCAGAATGGGCTGATACAAACTATTTAGAGCAATTATTTTTATTTAAAGATTCACCTACATCTCCAGTAATTGGTGTATCAGAGCCAGTATGGCTTACGCCAATTTATAAATGGTTATGTAATTTTGAAGAATATAGGGCTATAGGAGAAAAACCACCTAAAGAAAAAATTGAACGCTTACATAAATTTGTAACATTAATGCGACAATTAGGTATTAGACGGTTATTACGTGGTAAAACAGATACACACTATGTAGGCATTGCACCTACTGGCGCTGGTAAAGGTATTGCATGGATTATAGCCACATTATTAGGTGCCTGGCGTGAATCCTGTCTAGTAACAGACTTAAAAGGGGAATTATGGGATTTAACTTCTAAATATCGAAAAGAAAAACTAGGCCAATTAGTAATGAAATTTAATCCTACTGCATTAGATCATCAAAATGTGCGCTGGAACCCTATTTCAGAAATTCGATGGGGTACAGAGCATGAAATGAAGGATGTATCGAACTTAGCAGAAGTATTAGTACCTAAAGGTAAAGGTGATCCATTCTGGGTAAACTCTGCTAAACGCCTATTATCTGCCGTTATTATTTACTTAAAATACCATGATATGAAACATCCTCGGCCTGTAGAGAAAGAAGGGGATTCTCCATATCATGAAACAAGCTTAAAAGATGTATTAACCTTCTTCTCTGGCATGGTAGTAGAAGATCCTAATAATATAAATGAAAGTGAGAAAAAACGAATAAAATCGTTCCAAGAATCACTATCTCATATTATTGAACATGAAAAAATGCTGCCTATATCAATACCAATAAAAAATAGTGATGGTACCTATGAAATGCACCATATTGGGCCAGATGAAATAGATTTTATTTCACCTAGAGTCAGTGCTAATAGCATATATCCTAATATTCATCCAACCGTATTAACTACATTCTTAGAATATAAAGATCTAGCGTATAATACCTTTTCTGGGATTGTAACATCTATTACAACGCCATTAGCACCGTATGCAGAACCAATTTTAGCGCATAATACATCTACTTGTGATTTTCATGTTACGGATTTAATTCGATCAGACAAAGCGGCCACATTATATATTGTATTACCGCTAGAAGATCAAACACGGGTAGCCCCGTTATTTAATCTTCTAGTCGATATGATGATGAAAAAGGCCACAGCCGATGGTAATAATGCTAATAAGCATAAAATTCTATTACTCCTTGATGAGTGTGCCAATTTCGGTAAAATTGAATCCTTACAAACCATGATTACCGCTGTAAGGTCATATGGGATTCAATTAATGATGATCTTTCAAGGAAGAAGCGATATAGATAGGGTATATGGTAAAGAAAATTCCATTTTAAATAACTGTTCCTATCATATGTATTTAAAACCGCAAGAAATTGCAGATTTAAAGTTTTTATCGGAACGAATCGGGAAAACTACGGTAGAAAATGTACAAGATACTAAACGGGGATTATCCTTCTTTACCGATTCTAAAACATCCATTAATACAGGCCGTGATTTAGTAACGCCTACAGAAGTAGGCTTACTCAATCAACAAATTACCCTTATTAATGGTAAAAAACCGATAAAAACACCATATCATTTATATTTCTATGATCCTATGTTTTTAGAAAGAGAAGGTGCAGCAGATACATCTTCTAAAATTCCAGATCCATTTACAATTTGTATAAAAAAGTATATGGAAGAATACGGGGATATATTGATAGAAGAAGCAAAGCCAGAACCGATTTCAATTTATACCCTACTAAATGATGAAGCATTAGATAAAGTTAAAGGTTATGCATTAATGTTAAGAGAACAAGGGGAGCCTATGAATAAAGATAGCGCAGCCCTCGTATATACTGTATATGGTATTTCTAAAGTAGATGTAGCTACCTTTACAAGCCTTCTATTACCCCTCATAGAACAATGGTATAGTGAGGAAGATTCCGCTAATTCAGAAGAAGATGAAACATCTGATTCAGATTCTGATGTAACGGATCATGGCGATATGCTAGAATCTTTGATTTTAGATAGCCCAGATTTTTTAGACGCAGAATTTAATGAGCCTACATCTGATATGGAATATATGGATTTAGGACGATAAGACCAGGAGGTAACGCATGGCAAGACCACAAACAATGGCTAGTTTAGAAGCAAAAGAGGAATTAACACTCAAACAAATTCAAGAATTAGAAGAAAAATTACGTGCTAAAAAAGCGCAACTTAAAAAGGTACAAACACAAACTTTAACCGCTTCTAATAAGAAATTTAAAGAGTATGGCCTTGATTTGAAAAACGCTGCACTAGCTGTAGGTATTGCAGAAACGATTGCAACATTAATTAAAGAAGGTTCTACTTCCATAGAAGAAATAGAAGCTATGGGATCTACTGTTTTACAAAAAGAAAGAGAAGCAGCTGCTATCAATACAGCTACTTCTGCAGAAGAACATGAGTAGAAGCTATGTAAAAACCTTTTTAGGCCCAGATATACTGCCTTATTTTGATGATGATGATACTGTTGAAATTTATACTAATAGAAACAGCCTATGGATTGATTCCTTTAGTAAAGGCCGATTAGATACAGGGATCAAAATTGATGATCAAACTATAATCGGTGTCATTACGGCTGTTGCTGGTGAAGTTAATGTAACAATAGAGAACAGATTATCTGCTAACTATGAACCGTTAAATTGCCGTTTTCAAGGGCAATTTAACAAAAACATAACCGATCATCCATCGTTTACATTCCGTAAACGTGCCAAAAAACTAATTACACTTGATATGTATTTAGAGCAAAACAGAATTACACAAGCACAATATGATTTTCTTATAGAAGCGATGGCAGAACGTAAAAATATTGTGATTGCTGGCGGTACATCTAGTGGTAAAACCACTTTTGCACAAGCAATTTTACAAGAAATAGCGAAACGCCATCCTAAAGATCGTATTGGATTATTAGAAGATACGCCAGAAATTAAAGTACAATTTAATGATTTCTTTGATTTTCATACATCAAAAGGCGATCATAAAAATCCGCCGTATACACTAGATGACGCCTTGTTTGATTCTTTGCGTATGACGCCAGATCGATTAGTTGTCGGAGAAGTACGTGATTCTGCAGCGTATACGGTTATGGATGCCTGGAATACGGGCCATAATGGTGGTATTTTAACCATTCATGCGAATAGTCCTAAATTAGTACTGCGAAGGATCCATGATCTAATTCGTATGCGGTATGAAAAAGGGGAATTTAATTCCATGATAGGCGATTCCGTTGACATTGTTGTATATATGGCTAAAGTAGGCGATATATCAAGAAAAGTACATTCCATCATATCTGTTAAAGGATATGATGAAACACAAAAAAAATATATTACAGTAAATGAGTGTGTAGAAGGGTAACAACCCCCTACCGCCAGCCCCCAGTCTTGGGGGCGTTGGTCAAATTCGCCATGCACCGATTATCGATACCGCTTTGCTTGTATCGAAATCGTTACATAGTGAATTTCTAAAGTATTCAGCGTACAAGAGAGGTATATACGATGAAACACATTGAAAATTATATTGTAAATAAAACTACAGCTGCATTTGTTGCATTAATGGCCATGTCTAATACAGCACTAGCTGCTGGTGGTGGATTAGGTAACTGGACATTAGCAACAAAATTAAAAGAATTAGGGGATTGGTTCATTTCTGATGTAGCGTTACCGATTGGTGTATTAGTAGTTATTGGTCTTGGTATTGCCATTATGAAAGGTAATGCAGGCCAATTTACAGGACAAGCCATCAAAGTAGTAGCAGGTCTTACATTAATTGTGGCTGCTGCTTCTATTGCAGCATGGATCATCGGTAAATAATATGCGAAACGAAAATTTAGAAGCTAGAATGCACCGATCATTAACTAAACCTATGACTTGGGGCGGATTACCACGGAACGTATTTTTATTATTTGTTCTCATAGCCATTCTAATTTTTATCTTGCTACGAAATACAATCGGTATCGCTATCATTATTAATGGTATCGCATGGTTTGGGTGTAAATACGCTACAACAAAAGATCCACAATTTTTTGACATCATCTGGAATCATATAAAAAACGATAAAGGGATGTATAAATCAGAATAAACTGAGAGAGGAGTTTGTATATATGGAACTACATAAACAAAAGAAAGAATCGAATGTATGGATTAAGGATTATGTACCCTGGTTCCATATTGATGAACACAATATTGTGTTTAATACAAACGGTAGTTTTCAAATTACCTTTTCCTTCTCTGGTATGGATTTTACAAATGCAACCGTCAATGATATGGATATGTTCATAGGTGGCCTTAATAATGCTATTAAAGGCCTTCCAGAAGGCTATACCGTATACTTTGAATTACAACGTAATGTGGTTCATAAATTCCAGCCGTCAACATTCAAATCTAGTTTATTATCTTTTATTGAATCCAAACGGGAAGAATACTTTAATAAACAAAATTTTTACGAATCAAAAACGTATTTAACTCTACTCTATAAACCATCTACTGATATGTTTGAACAGATGTTAAAAACGCTGGATCAGTTTGATACAAAAGGACTTAAAGATATTAAGTCAATGTTTGGTAAGGGTAATAATGAATTTGACGAAAAGCGTGTAAAAGCGCTGCAACAGCAGCTATATATGTATGCTTCTGATTTACAAAAAACAGCTTCTTTATTTATGCAAATGTTATCCATGTATATGGATGATATTAAGCTATTAAATAAAGAAGAAACGCTTACATACCTACATTCACAGGTAAGCCCGTATACGCAAAAAATCTCTGGTAATTACGATGATTTTTTAAGCTACTATCTGTGTGATAGCAGCTTTATCGGTGGTGCGGTACCTACTCTTGGTGATTATTACTTAGGTATTGTATCAATTATTGATTTTCCTAAATTCACATCCCCATTTATTATGGCTTCATTACACAACTTGAAAAGTGAATTTAGATATGTAACACGATACATTACATTAACTAGGGAAGAAGCCATCAAACACTTAAAATCTCAAGAAAAGAAATTCGTTCAGCAGGCCAAAGGTCTGGGTACGATGGTTCTTGATAAATTAAGAGGTACTGAAAGCTATGATATTGATACACAAAGTATCAAGGATGCCACCGATACGATCGCATTTTATGAAAATGTCGCTTCCGATAATGTATCTGCTGGCTATTTTACAGGCTCTGTAGTGTTATATAACAGAAACAAACAAACACTAGAAGAAGATATAGAAAAAGTACTGACATTAATTCATAAACCAGGATTTATTGCCCGTAAAGAGTATACAAATATTGAAAATGCGTTTTACTCCTCTATTACAGGCTGTTATCAATACAATATCAGATCCTATCTAATGAAAAGTAGTAACTTCATTCATTGTAGCCCTCTATACACTAAATGGATGGGCGATAAAGAAAACGAATTCTTTAAAGAAAAAGGCTATCAATGTACTAACGCCTTATATCAAGGGGTTAGTGCTGGTAATGTTCCATTTTACTTAAATCTACATCAAAAAGATATTGGTCATACATTAATTATCGGGCCTAATGGTTCTGGTAAATCTGTACTCCTTAACACGATTGAAGCGAATTATTTCAAATACGATAATGCAAAAATATTTGTATTTGATAAGGCAGCTTCTTGTAAAGTGTTATGTAAAGCGATCGGTGGTAACTTCTATAATCTGTTGGTTGATACAGATTCTCTTAACTTCCAGCCACTCGCAAATATTGGTTTTGACAGTAATAACCGCTGGAATACAGAAATGCAGTGGACTTATAACTGGTTATGTGATTTCTTTCAAAAAGATGGGGATAAGATTTCTGAAACACAGAAAACAATCATCAGTAATGCCTTAGAACGTGTTGCCTTATTACCACAAGATCAACGTACTATTTCAGCCTTACAAGTCTTAATGAATGATTATGACTTGAAGGAACGATTAACAATCATGACTGAAAAAGGCGTGTACGGTAACTTATTTGATAACACAGAGGATAAGTTCGGTACAGGCAACTTCCAGGTATTTGAAATGGAAGAATTAATGGCCAATAAGCAAATTATGGCTACTACATTAAGTTATATGTTCCATAAAATCACCATGCAGCTTACAGGCGAATATCCAGCACTCATAGTACTTGATGAATCCTGGTTATTCTTAGACAATCCAATCTTCAAGGAACAAATTCGATCATTCCTTAAAGATTTACGTAAAAAAAATGCAGCCGTTGTGATGGCTACACAAAACTTAACGGATTTAAAAGAAGATATGATTAACGTTATCGTAGAAAACGTGCATACCCGTATCTTCTTACCTAATAATGCTGCTACCGCTAAAACAGTAAAACCACTCTATGAAAACTTTGGATTAAACGATGTAGAAATTGATACAATCAGAAGTTTACAGCCTAAACGGGATTATTTCTATTCTTGCCCTACAGGGCGGGCCATCTTCCGCTTAGATTTGCAGCCAATAGAAATTGCTTTCTATGGCGCCACTTCTAAAGATGATCAGCTTAAAGTCGATCAGCTTAAACATTTATCTACATCAGATTTTATTGAAACCTGGATTGAATACAAAGAACGGATTTTTAACAAGCCTTTAATGTAGAAAGGAATCAGCCACCTATGAAAGCACCAGATGGTATAGCATTAATGAATCGATTAAAAGACCTATTACAAACATCTAAAAAGGCAAAAATAACAGCAGCAGTTGTAACATTCATGATGGTTACTACCTCTGCTAGTGCCTTATATTCAGTACGTGATGTAGCAGTATATAGAAAACTGGTACAACAAATACAACAATATAAACAGATGATTGAACAAAATAAAGATCTATTAATGATGAAAGGCCTAGAAATTCTAGGCCTAGATAAAAAAATCATTAAACCAATCAATGATGAAGTTGATAAAGCGAATGAAAAACTAAATAAAAAGTTCGATAAATTAAATTCCTTATTGAATGGTAAAAAAGATGGCAAGGAAATAACAGCAGAAGAATCGATTAAAACTGAATTTATTGATTTATCTAATACAGATACTGATAAAATTACACCAGACCTAGTGGCCAGTGCGATTGTAGCTAATAATCATAAACTAGAAGTACTGAACAAAGAAATCATTGACCAAATGACGGCCATTCAAGAAGCACAAGCACTACAGCAAGAACGCATGAAAAAATTAATGCAATTAGCAGAACAAAATAAAGGATTAAAAGGCAGTATTGATATTAATAATGAGATTAAACAAGAGCAGCTATTAGCGCAGCAATATAGTAACCAAATTGAAGCCTTAACGGCTAAAAAGCAATCTTTAAATCAAACGGTTGAACGAATCAATGAGCGTAACTCTGCGGCTCTAGCAGTCCGATCTTGGAAAGAATTAAATTCTACACAAGCCAAAGCAAAAGCATTTATAGAATCCAAAGAACGATAAAAGGAGTAAATATTATGAATATGTCTAGTCAAGGCTTCCTTGATGATTTTGCTAAGATGATACTTGCACATTGTAGTACTGCTGTAGATAACCTACTGCCATATGTATTAGGGTTAATGTCTGTTATGCTCATGTGGAATATTATCACGAATTGGGATTTATACTGGGGTAAACAAGATTATAGTAAATTAATTCCTTTACTAATTACAGCTACTTTTTTCGTGTTTTTAGCCAATTCATGGGGATTTGTTCTTAATACTGTTTATCAATTTGGTAGTGAAGTAGCTATTACGGCTAGCAATAACAAAGGCTCCATGAATGACAATAAATTTTTAACAACGATTACACCATCTATGATAGTTAATGAAGGTGTAGATAATGCTATTACAGTTTTTAATGGTCATGTATTAGGCATAACTCCTAGTGATACAGAAAATGGTAAAAAACAAGAAGGTAACATTGCTAAACAAATTTCTAAAACAATGAGAGCTGGAATTAGTGGTAACGTTATGAGTGGTTTATTTTATGCATTTATTACTTTATTACTATTTGGTTTTGTAGCAGTTTCTTATTTATATACGGTACTAGAATTTTTTATTATAGGATCCTTATCAATGGTTTTATTACCATTTGGATTACTAGATCGAACAAAAGCAATTGTAGATAAAATATTAAATTATTTTTTTGTATCTGCTATCCGAATCGCTATATTCCTATTTTTAATACTTCTAATTAATCCAGCTATCAAAAATGCCTTTAAAAATGCTACGTTTGCAGAAAGTTTTTTCGGATTTGATACATTATCTGCGATGATTTCTTTATTTGCATTAGCATTTTTAGCATTTAAAACACCATCCTTTGCTGCAGCATTATTTAATGGGGCTATTAATAGTCCACCTAGCTTAACAGGTATAGGCGTACAGGCTGTACAAACAGCTATTATGTTAAAAACATTAGGTGCTAGTAAAGCCGCTGCAGCTTCAAAAGAAGGTGGTGAAAAAGTAGTTGAAGAAGGCGCTAAAAATAAGGTAAAAACAGGTTCTAAATCTGGAACAGCTGCGATTAATCAATCTAGAAAAGATGTTATACAAGATTCTAGTACTACTTCTTCTAATAAGGGATCAACAACCGCAACAACAGCTAATAATTCTACTAGTGATAGTACTTCACAAACAGATACAACAAGTAGTGGTACAAATAGAACAAAAAAAGATACTATTAACGATTCTGGAAATGTAAATGACGCAAGCAATAAAGATTATGATGTAGATACATCTGCAGGTTCTAATCCAGAATCTCATACAGAATCTCCACAACAATTAGTAAATAATTACCTAGATACTAGCAGTGGTTCTGTTAAGAATGATGATTATTCAGGCTCTAATCAAAGTTATTCTTCAAGTGATAGTGGATCTAGAGTAAATGATATGATTCGTTCAGAAAGCGAATCGATGTCTCAACAAGATTCTAGTCAAACAACGCAAAAAACAAGTAATCATGTAAAATCTACAATTCAAGAGTTTAAAATTCATGAATTAAAATCACAAGAAGAAAAAGAGTAGTAAAGGAGAGTGGATTATGAAAAAATTTATTATCTTTATATTGGCCGCTATATCTATATGCTCTATCTCTATATTATTTACTGGCTGTGGCACACAATCAGTAGATGATATAACGGGTGAATACATAGAAATAGAAGATGGAAAAGAAGTAAAACAAGACAATAAACATTATTATCTTATGATTTTAGAAAAGGAAACCACTTATCAAAATAAACCTGCTACAGAAATGCGATTTACAATTCAACGATATAATCCAGATCTAAATAAATATTATTATGTAAATCGTGATTTCTATGTAGATTCTAAAAAACTACAAGCATTTGATACAGAAACAAGTACCCTTATTGTAAAAGAAAATAATCAAATTATTTTAAATGATGTCCAATATAAAAAAATATCATCTAAGACCGTAACAATAGATGATACAAATTATACTTCTAAAAAATTAATTGAAGAACTAGTTAAAATCCCTAAGTTTTATGAAATGGATGATACACACATTTCTGATCCAGTTAGAGGTTTCACTACAGAACTAAGACAATATATTAACTATTAATGAAAAAGAAAGGGCAAAAAATGAAACAACTACATAAAATTTTGTCCATTCTGATTTTAATAGTGTCATTTTGTACTTGCATTGTATATGCTGATAGTATTCCACATAGTGGCAGCGGTTGGTTCGGTGGCCCCGTTACCTCTCAATATGGGCCACGTATTCACCCTGTAACAGGAGTAGTCGCTAGTTTTCACTCTGGTATTGATTTAGGTATACCAGAAGGCGTAAAAGCCCCTGCCGCTGCTGATGGTACCGTAACCCTTGCTGGCTGGACTGGTGGTTATGGTAATTATGTTGTAGTAGAAATGGCAGATGGAACCAGTTTTGCATATGGTCATTTAGACGATATATGGGTTAATGTTGGTGATAAGGTAAAAAAAGGCGATATTGTAGGTCTTGTTGGTAGTACGGGTGTATCAACGGGCCCCCATATGCATATTGAACATATTGTAAATGGTGAAAGAGTAGATCCATATGATTTTTATATTAAAGCAGGTTGGACTTTAGATGGTGCCGTACCATATGAAATGGGCCAAAAGAAAGGTTCATTCAGAGACAAAGTTATTGATTTTCAAGCATATTTTAATATGACATTTGAAGCTGCTAATATTTTTTCTAATATATTAATTGCTGTAACAAAAGCTATTAATCTTGTTCAAAAATATGCACTCAGCTTACTGTTATCATTAATCATGCTAGATATTATTATCCGTTATACATATGCTATAGCAACTAAAAATAAACAAGGATTTATTCAAGATTTTACAACTCGTTTAATTCACTATAGCATGATTACCATTTTAATTTTATCTTGGTCTACCATTGCAGAATTAATTAAAAATTTCATCTTTGATATAGCCGATAAAGCCTATACTGGAGTTTATAATAACGAATACTTAATCGCTGATCCATCTGTATTATTTTTACAGTTAGGTCATTTATATCAAGCGTATATTAATCAAAGTACGATCGGTATTATTGGAATGGCATCATCTAGTGTACAATCGGTTTTACTATCATTGCCAGTCATTAGTGATATTTTCTATTTCTATTATGCTTTCATACTGGGTATATTTACACTCACAATAATATTTGCAGCATATATAGTCTGTTATATTTCGTGGTACTTTGTATATTTCTATTTAACTACTTTATTCTGTTTAGTAGGTTTACCGTTCTCTGCCTTTAAAATTACTAAAAAACAGCCTGCTTTGATGTATAAATCACTAGGTTTACAATCTTTGCACTTAGTAGTTATAGCCATAATATTTAATATGATGTATACCTATATGACAGCACTTTCTCAAAATGAAATAAGTATAGGAAGTTTATTATATTGTATGGTAAATATGGGCTGTTTAGCGGTATTCTTCCCATTCGTTACAAGTAAGTTAAATAGTGCATTTTCTGGTCAAGAGGGAACACAATGAAACTAACGTACAAACAATTTATAAAACTATCACTCTGTACCTTTCTTGCTGTAAGTATCATAACTATACCTATTAATTCAGAAGCCCGCTTTAGAGGTGGCAGCGTAGAAGATCATAGTGTAATTAGAACGCTAGAAAATGAACTAGAATACATCAAAAATCTTGTGAATATCAAAGAAGATATTACAGCTATGCAGCGTGAATTATCACAAGCATTAGATATACGATCTTTCATCGCTGGTTTAAAGCAAGATTTTGTGTCTAAAATCAACGCTACATATCGTCAAGGTATATTCGCCTATGATAACCCTATAAAGGCCATAGAGGAGCAAATAGGGAATTATCAAGCTGTATTTACACGTGAAGCACTATCTAAAAGTGAAGAATACAATCAAAAATTAGCAGAAAAAACAGACTTATCAGTATTAGATCGTATTACACAACTATTAAACCATAGTACAACGATCGTAAATAATGCAATAAAAATAACAGGTACAGTTGATGATACAGGAACTATGGGCGCTTCACAGAAAGAAACAATTTTAGAAGCTACAGAAGCAGAACAAAAAATTGATAAAACCTCTATCAAGATTAATAAAACCATGTCTGATTTAATCAATGAAAATACTAAAAGAGAAAGTCAACGTGATACACAAAAAGCAATTCCTTATTTCTCCAATCCAGAAGATCCAGATTTTAAGAAAAAAAGAAATGAAGAATTAGAAAAAATGGGTATTCATAATCATAAATTACCATCCTTTACTAATGACTAAAACGGTATTTCATGGTATAATGATACAGTATCAAAGGTGATGTTCCTTGCTGGGCGGCATTGGGCTTCGGGCAGGAAACGCAAAACGGAAAACAGGGCTAACGGCTCCACCCCTTAACCCTGTTTTGGTTTACTTGCGTGTTAATAATAGAATAAGCATTAACAAGACAATTAATTCTGTTGTAGTCATTATCATCACCACCTTTACATTAAATAGCTCAATCCAATGCAACAAAAAATAGGTATCGTGTCAATCCTTTACGGATTGTACAGGGTACCTATTTTTTGTTACTATTTTTGCCTTATATAAGGTGGTGATGATAATGACGGAATACGCACGCAAGTAAACGAAAACAAAGAATAATCTTAGTATGATATAGTCCTGTTTTGTGTTTTGCGTTGGGGGCAAGCCCAGCAAGGAACATTACCATATAATAATGTGGCCACCTGGCGTGGCCTTTGCCATCCTTTTTCCATATGAAAAGAGAAGCCTTAAGGCTTCTCTTCTACTACATTATTACGTGGGATTTTAATTATCATATGGCCATATGGTGCATAGATCGTATTATATAATTCGGTCAAATCATCTAACAATAAATTATTAGGTATGTTTCCTAGTCCTTGAAATATAAATACACCTTTCATATATGCGATAAATTGTAATTTATCGTATTCTTCTTTATATACTCTATATCTAGCTGCAAAACTATGGGCTTCTGATAACATATCATCAAATCGTAACTTAAAATAATCCTGCTGAATTGGTGAAATAGTTCTTATAAAATCCTCTTGTACAAAAATAGTTAGCATAATTTTTACCTCTTTCTATAAATTCATAAGGCCCTTTGCCTTATCTCTATACTTATTATACCACTCATTGAGTGGTATTTCAATATATTTTTATGTTTTATGATATAATTTTATATAAAATTATATAAAATTATGTACAAAAAAAAGAAGCCTTACGGCTTCTCTTTTTTAAAATTCTTCAATTAAAACGCCCTTTTCTGTTTCTGTATAACCAGAAGTAGAAAAATCACTTGCATAACTTTCCCAATCAATATATGGTGCTAATTCATCTGGGATTGTATAACATTCCTTTGCTAACATTTCGCAATATTCAGCCATTGTGTAACCTTGCATTAAGGTATATCTTTCTTTTTCTACAGCTTCCTTAACTTCTTCAAAATTACTAGATACTGAATTATATACCGCTATAAATAGATCTTCTTTATATTGATCATCTTGTAAATACTCTATATATTCGGCCAATTCTTGAATATCGCTATAGCTGCTATATTCATTAATTGGTAAAGTCTCTAAATTTGTATAATTGTCTATATCTGTAATAATAATTTCTTCTGGGTTTCCGATCTTAGCTAGAACTGTTTTCCACTCATCATAATCACAAGGGAACTCAACCCAACAACCTACCATGTTACCTTCGTTTAATTCGCTTAAATTTTCAACGAATACAGAGAAAATAGTGTTTGTTTGCATAATTTTTACCTCTTTCTTTAAATCCATAAGGCCCTTTGCCTTATCTCTATACTTATTATACAACCCATTGAGTGGTAATGCAACATATTTTTATGTTTTTCCGCATATTTTTATATAAATTTATTTGCGCAGATCATACTTTCCACTGTCGATAAAAAACTTGTACTTACGGTACTATATCTATAAAAATCAAAGGATCCAACGTAACAACAAGAAAGAAAAATTTAATATGCCACATCTTCAAAACGCACGTACCCTGGTTATCTATGAAATTCTATATTCATCGATTCCGATACAAGCGCAGCGGTATTGTCAATCGATGAATATAGAATTTGACCAACGCCCCCAAGAATGGGGGCTGGCGGTAGAGGGTTGAAAAAAAGGGCTAGACATGATGTATCATGTTTAGCCCTTTTTTCTTTTTATTTAGACCAGTCTTTTATACAAGATTTAATTACATTAATAGCATTTTTATCAATCTTTATTTGAACCACAGGATTATTATAAAATAAATCCTTTTGCTCAACTTGCTCAATATATACAAATTTACTTTCAAATTTATGTAACTTAATTACATCTTTATTTTGATTAATTAATTCAATTACATCTTTTTCAAATTTTTCTCTATCTGCTTCATTTTCTATTAAATTAATTCTTTTTTCTCTTTCAGCTTCGATTTCTTCAATAGTTGAATAAGTAGCTTTACATTCAGAAGTTAAATAGTTTTTATGGCCCCAGAAGATACTACCATCCTTTCCAGTGCGTTTAAACAGTTCTTGACCACACTTAGGACAAATGATTTGATTCTTTTTTTCTTCAATTAAATTACTTTGACTTGCTTCTACATCAATAGTATCAATTTCATCATTACATTTATAATGCTGCGGTTTAAAAGAGAACTCTAAAAATTTAATTACCCTGCCATCTTTTATTTTATTTACTTTTAAGTCTATAAAATTGTCAGAAAGCTCTTTTAATACTATCGAAAGAATTTTATCTGTAATCTTTCTCATAGTATATGATTCTGGTACATTCAATAACCGTTTAAATTCATCTACTGAAACTTTATAATAACCAGTATGTTTATATTGTTTTAAGAGTCTAAACATATGTTTAGAATATGTAGAAGATAGCTCATTAAATTCTTGCAATTCAAACAATGTAAAGTTTTTAGAAAGATTGTTCAAAATATAAGAATAATCGCTATTAGTATTGATAGTAACAATTTTTTCATTTACATGAATTTTATAACTAGTAAAAAGAATAAATTTTTCAATTTTATTCTTATCTCTGGTTTCTAATCTTAACCGTAATAACTTATCATAGACAGATTCTAATATTTCTTCAAACTTTTTATTTGATTCAAAACGATCTGGAATTATTTTTTTTATATCATTATAGGAAAGTGTTATTTCGCCAGTTCCTTTATCTTTCATTAATAAACATAATGAGAAAAAAATATTTAGCTCCCTTTGTGAAAAATCATTAAAGGCTATTAAATTCATATCATTGTGATATTTAATCATAAAAGTATACCTTTGTTCTATTTTTGCTAAATTATTCATAAAAGGCCCACCTCTTTTTTAGGTACCCTTTTTATGCTAAAGTATATATAAGGGTACTTTTGAAATATATTTATCAGATTGCACTTTTAATATATATCATAAGTCCCCTTAAAGTCAATATAGAGGGGACTTATAAGTCCCCTCTATTTTCACTATACGGGTACCCATTATACAGAAAAAGGGGACCTATACATAAAAATAATAATTATCCTACAAAAATATAGATTCTTATAGATCGGAAAATGTCCCCTTATAGGTCGGAAAATGTCCTCTTATAGATCGGAAAATGTCCCCTTATAGGTCGGAAAATGTCCCCTTATAGGTCTTATAATACAGAAAAAGGGGACTTATAATGCAGAAAAAGGGGACTTATAATGCAGAAAAAGGGGACTTATAATGCAGAAAAAGGG
>OIFP01000128.1_pt1 | contig 33634 bp, 31 predicted proteins | sample 1582061 | NCBI WGS metagenome assembly OIFP01 (sample SAMN07501072, study PRJEB24779) | human gut metagenome | isolation source: stool | host: human infant | place: USA: Pittsburgh, PA | reverse complement strand
AAGTTCAAGTTTCCAAATTAAAATTTGGACTTTCACTTAAAATCTAGTAATTCTCGGAATATGTTTGTAAGTTTTATGTTATATATGACTAGGAAATATAAGTAATCAGGGGAATAGTTTTGCTAAAACTTGAAAACTTAGTAGAAATTCAAATTATATTTGGATGATAGGAATTTATGTTTTTATTAAAGTGTAAATTTAAAGTTTGTTTTTGAGTTTTGTGCAAGGCCTTTTCTAAATTTATATAAAGAATTAAAATTTGTGAAATTTATAGTTAAATAGTTAAAAGGGTACTTTAGATATTGAATTAAGGGGTGTCAATTTATGAAGTTTGGAAAAAAAGATTGGACTAGTTATGATAGAGGGATAGAAAAAGAGTGGATGCTTACTAATGGCATAAGTGGATTTTGTGGAGGAACTGCCATAGGAGCAAACTGTAGAAAATATCAAGGGTTATTAGTAGCATGTACTAATTCTCCAGAAGAGAGATATATGATTCTTTCAAATTTAAATGAGGAAATAAATATTAATGGAAAGCTTCACCAGTTGAGTTCTTGTAAATATACAGATAAAATAGTGGATGGCTTTAAAAATCTTCAAGGATTTTATTATGATGGACTACCTCATTTTAGATTTTTTGTAGATGGAGTAGTTATAAATAAAAAGATTGCTATGGAATATGGAAAGAACACTGTAGTAATAGAATATGACATATTAAACGGAAGTAAAGAATCAAAAATAAAAATTGAGCCACTATTTACTTTTAGGAATCCAGGAGTATGTAGTGGAGAAGAAAATTTAAAATTTTCAAAAACTGTGGATAAAAATAAAATTCAACTTATTCCACAGCTAAATGAGGACATAAATATAAGATTTTTTACTTATGGTGGAAAAATAGTAGATAAATCTGATAAAATTGTGGATAAAATTTATTATGATGTGGATAAAAGTACAGGTGATAAGTTTGTGGATAAATGTTATATTCCTGGAACTGTTGAAATAAATTTAAATCCTAAGGAAAGAAAAAAGGTTTATTTACTTTGTACTATAGAAAATGAAGAGAATTTTGACTGTGAAAAAATCATAAAAAATGAAGAGAAAAGAATAAATAGTCTTACAAATACCTTTGATGATTCAAGAATTTTAGCTAAATATCTTCCTATTGCAGGGGATCAATTTATAGTAAATAGAGAATCTATAAATGGAAAAACAATATTAGCTGGCTATCCTTGGTTTTTAGATTGGGGAAGAGATGCTATGATTGCTATTAATGGATTAACTTTATCAACTGGAAGATTAGAAGATGCTAAAGACATTATAAGAAGTTTTAGCCTTTATGAGAAAGATGGATTAATACCAAATATGTTCCCTGGGGAAGGACAAGAGCCACTTTATAATACAGTAGATGCTTCCTTATGGTTTATAAATGCAGTTTATAATTATTTGCTTTATGCTAATAGTTACGAAGCTTTAGAGTTTGTTGAGAAAGAAGTTTATGGAACTATAAAAAATATAATAAAGGCTTATAAAGAAGGTACTGAGTTCTCAATAAAAATGGATGAAGAGGATTCTTTAATAAATGCTGGATCAGGATTAGACCAAGTAACCTGGATGGATGTTAGAGTAAATGGCATAGTTGTTACTCCTAGACATGGTAAACCAGTTGAAATCAATGCCTTATGGTATAATGCCTTAAAAATAGCAGCCTTATTAAAAGATAAGTTTGAAAAAGAAGAAAAGAATGAGTATGAAGAATTAGCTAAAAAGGTTAAAGATTCATTTAATAAGGCTTTTTGGAATGAGGATGGAAAATATCTTTACGATGTTGTAAATGATCATGAGAAGGATCATAGTTTAAGACCTAATCAGATTTGGGCAGTATCATTACCTTTTACAATGTTAGATAGAGAAAAAGAAAAGTATATTGTTCAAAAGGTTTTTGAAGAATTATACACTCCTTATGGATTAAGAAGTTTAAGTAGAGATCATAAGGATTATCATGGAATTTATATAGGAAAGCTTTTTGATAGAGATATGGCCTATCATCAAGGAACAACATGGGCATTTCCTCTTGGAGGATTTTTCACAGCTTATTGTAAGGTAAATGATTATTCTAAAGAAGCTGTAGATTTAGTTGATTCTTTAATGAGCGATATAGAAGATCATATTAAAGATCAATGCTTAGGAAGTATTGCTGAAATTTTTGATGGTGATAATCCTTATAAGGCTAGGGGATGTTATGCTCAAGCTTGGAGTGTTGGAGAAATGCTTAGAGTTTATTATGAGGATATTCTAGGAAACTATAAAAAATTAAAAAAAGTCCACAAAGATATATTTATATAAATGTTTTGCTAGAGATTAATTTAATGATCTCTAGCTTTTTTTAATTTTTGTAATTATTAAGTTTGTAATTTTAGGATATAATTAAAGGAAGAACTTAGCGTAAAGGGGCGATTTACATGAGAACATCATTGAATATAGAAAATAAAATTAATATGATAACTGAAATGAGAGGAGATTCTGTATTTCAGGTTTTAGAGTATGATAGTTTAAAGGGAGGAAACTCATTAGAGCTTGCAGTTAAACTAAATCAAATGAAGGAAGCTAATATAAAACTTAGACAGGTAAGAATTATTTTAGAAGATAGCTCTGTAAATATAGAAAAGGGAGCCTTAAGCTATATGAGAGGTCCAATATCTATGAAAAATAAGATTGGTGGGCCAATAGGTTTAGGTAAAAAACTTTTTTCTAGTAAAGTTACAGGAGAGAGTACATTTAAACCTAAATATGAAGGAACAGGGGATATATTTTTAGAACCTTCCTTTGGTCATTATGCTTTAATTGAATTAGAAGATGATGAAATAATAGTTGATGATGGATTATTTTACGCTTGTGAAAGTAGTGTAGAAATAACTGCCCACATGAATAAATCGTTATCCTCTATGGTTTTAGGAAATGAGGGAGTATTTCAAACTAAGCTTTCAGGAAATGGAATAGTGGTTTTAGAAATACCAGTACCTGAGGAAGAGGTATTTAAATGTAAAATAAATAATGATGTGTTAAAGGTTGATGGAAATTTTGCCATATTGAGAACTGGAGATATTGAGTTTACAGTTGAAAAGTCATCAAAATCATTAGTATCTACAGCTACTGGAGGAGAAGGGCTTTTAAATGTATTTAGGGGGACTGGAGAAGTATGGCTAATACCAACTAAATCTGTTTATGAAAAGCTTGAGAAGGGATGGAATTCCTTAAGACCATTAACAGATCCAAAGGGTAGCTCTAATACTAAGGTATAATTTATCCAGATTAAATTAGTTCTAATACAAGTATTATTTTATTTATTATGATAAAGAGATATAATTAACTTAATAAAGAAAAAATATTTAACTATTATAGAGTTATATTAATATACCAGTAGTTGAAGGAGAAGATTATATGAATGGAGTACAATCTAAACTAAAAGGCAAAGATTTAGATTTTTTATTTGAGGCTATATTAAAGTTAGAAGATATAAATGAATGTTATAATTTTTTTGAAGATATATGCACTATTTCAGAATTGAAAGCATTAGCGCAAAGATTACATGTTGCAAAAATGCTTAGAGAGAAAAAAACATATACTGAAATTGCAGAGGAGACTAAGGCTTCAACAGCTACTATAAGTAGAGTAAATAGATGTTTAAACTATGGAGCGGATGGTTACAACAATATCTTAAATAGATTAGATGAGAAATAATTAGAAGAATAATTATTTTAAAAAGAGGCATACTACTATCATTAATACTTAAGGAGGGATATAGTATGCCAAATTTAAGCTGTGGTGTAGATAACTGTGCATATAATCAAAATGATATGTGTTCATTAAATTCAATAAAAGTAAATGGTTCATTTGCTAATCATTCAGAAGCTACTTGTTGTGGAAGCTTTGTTGAGAAAGGTGGATTTACTAACGCTGCTGTTGATATGGGATCTGCAGAGCCAGCAACTAGCGTTGCATGTGAAGCTGAGAAATGCTGTTACAATAAAAACTGTAAATGTCATGCTGAAAGCATAGATATTTCAGGTGATTATGCACAACACCAAGACAATACAGAATGTTCAACTTTTAGACAAGAATAATAAAATATTGATTTTACTAATTTAGAAGGAAGACTATATGATTTAGTCTTCTTTTTAAATAAATTTATTTATTTTATTGGACAAGCTTATAATTCTACATATTATTTATATAGTTTTTAGTTTAAATATAACTAATGAAAATTCTAATTATTTATAAGAGGTGGAAAGTTTGAATATATTATTAGTTGATGATGAAGAAAAAATCATTGAGGTATTAGAAGCTTATTTGAAAAAAGAAGGTTTCAGTGTTTTTTCTTGTAGTAATGGAGAAGAGGCTTTAAAAATATTTGATAACAATAAAATAGATTTGATTCTTTTAGATCTTATGCTTCCAGATTTAAGTGGAGAAGATGTTTGTAAGGTTATTAGGGCAAAGAGTTGTGTTCCAATAATAATGATAACAGCTAAGACTGAGGAAGAGGATTTATTAGAAGGCTTTGATATTGGAGCCGATGATTATGTTACAAAACCTTTTAGTGTGAAACAACTGATTGCTAGAATAAAAGCTATTATTAGAAGAAGCACACCATGTCCTAATGAGGGAAGTGATATTTTAGTCTTTAATAATGGAGAGTTAAAAATTAATGTAGATACAAGAGAAGTATGGGTTAGAGATGAATTAATCACTCTAACATCAACAGAGTTTAATATACTTCTTTGCCTAAGTAGCTATCCAAAGAAAATCTTTACTAGAGACGAAATAATAGAGTTAGTATTAGGTGATAAAAGTGATAGCTTTGATAGGGTTATAGATTCTCATATAAAAAATTTAAGAGGTAAAATAGAAGAAAACACTAGAAAACCTAAGTTCATAGTAACTGTATATGGGGTGGGATATAAATTTGAAGGTAAGAAAATATAAAAGTTTAAATTTTAAGGTTATAGTTCCATCTATAGTTATCATAATAATTGTAACTTTACTTACTGTGGTCATATCTAAATTTTATTTTGATAAAAAATTTGGTGACTATATTATGATTAAAAATCAGAATACAGTACAAAACATTTTGATGGAGCTAAGTGAACAATATTCCGATAATGAGTGGAATTATAAGAATATAGAGAAGATAACTTATAATTCCTTAGATAAAGGGATTATAGTTGCTTTATATGATAAAGAAGATAAGGAAATAATGAACATAGAAAAAAACTCTAAGGATAAATGCAATAGAATTATGAATTTTATAAAAAGTTCTATGGAAGGAAAATATGGCTCTACAACAAGTCAGTTTGAACCTGTGTATTATCCTTTAATAAAGAGTGGAGAAAAAATTGGAGAGGTTAGGGTAAAATTTTATGGGCCTATATTTTATATGCAGAATGAATTAGTTTTTCTGGATATAGTAAATAAAATAATATTAGGTATTGGAGTTTTACTTATTTTAGCATCTACAATAATGGGATTTATAATTTCAAGGTCAATAACAAGACCAATAAATAAGCTCATGACAAAGGCAAAGTATATTTCTAAAGGAGAGTATGACAAGAAAATTGAGATAAATACAGATATTTTAGAGATAAATGATTTGATAAATTCCATAAATAATCTTTCACAGAGTATAAAAGAGCAAGAGAACATAAGAAAAAGACTTACTGGGGATATTTCTCATGAATTAAAAACTCCTTTGACCAATATACAGTCTCACTTAGAGGCCATGATAGATGGAATATGGGAACCTACAGAGGAAAGATTGTTAAGTGTTAAGGAAGAGGCAGAAAGATTATCATCCTTAGTAAGTGATATGCAAAAGTTAAATAAGTATGATGAGTCTTCTATTAAGCTTAAAAAGGATAATGTGAATATAAGTGATATAATTTGCTTTGTAATATTTCAATTTTCTAATTTAGCAAAGAGTAAAAATATAAAGATAGAATATGAAAAAAAGAATATTAATTTATATTGTGATAAGGATAAAATAACACAGGCTTTAGTAAATATTCTTTCAAATGCTATTAGGTATTCAAATGAGGGAAGTACTATTTTTATAGAAGAAGGATTAAAGGATAATAAGGTTATAATATCCATAGAAGATCAAGGTATAGGTATTTCAGAAGAGGATTTAAAATATGTCTTTGAAAGATTCTATAGGGCAGATAAATCTAGAACTAGAGCTACTGGAGGAACAGGAATAGGACTAACCATAGTTAAATCCATAGTATCTTCTCATGGAGGAGAAGTTAAGTTAGAGAGTAAACTAGGTGAAGGAAGTAAGTTTACTATAATATTACCTAAAGAAGATATATGATTATTTTATGGAAAAGTAATTTTATTTATAATGCTATATAAATAAGTAAGATATTTAGAAACTATATAATTTAATACGAAAGTTTGAATTATATGATTATAAAAGTTTAAATTATATAGTTTAGTAAAAAAATATACCCCTTAAGTAGATTTTAAAAGGTGGTTTTCTTAAATCTACTTAAGGGGTATTTTAAATATTTATAAGTTAATAACATAGAGAATAATATAAAAAATATATTTTTCTATATAATAATCTATATTTTATTTTAAATTGTTTAGTTCATTTCTTATTTCATGCATTTCATTTTGAACTTCTTTAACTTTAGCTTTATTGCTTTCAATTCTACCTTTGATATCTTCAACTATTTCTTGGTATTTTTCAATAGTTTCTAAAGAATTGTTTCCAGGTCTAACATTAAATAATCTGTTAGTAAAGTCAGAAAGTCTTTCTTCATCTTGGCTAATATATTTTTTTAGCTTTTTAACAAACTCATCTTTATTTTTAAGTAAAGAGTTTAAGAAATCTTTTTGTTTATTAGCTCTAGCAGCATTTATTTTATCAAAATATTCTTGTCTAGCAGCGTAGAAACCATCTCTTATTTCTTTAAACTCGTTTATAAGTTTTTCATTTTCTTCTTTTCCGCAGAATCCTATTTTAAAGAATTCATCACTTATTTCTTTAACCTTAGCAGAAGCTTCTTTCCAACTATCATTTTCATATAGTTTCTTTAATTCTTCTATAAGAGCTTTTCTTTTTTCTATATTAACTTTGTTCTCAGCTTTTAGGGCATCAAAAAATTCTTGTCTCTTAGCAAAGAAAGCATCCTTAGCTTCTTTATATCCTAGAGAAATTTCTTCATTTCCTTCTTTTCCAGAGAAACCTATACCTTTGAATTCATCGCAAAGAGCATTGAACTTTTCAGTAGCTTCTTTCCAGTTTTCATTATTAACTAAAGCTTTAAGTTCTGAGATAATTTCTCTTTTTCTATCAGCTTTATTTCCGAATTCTTCTCTTAAGCCTTCCATAGCAGCTTTTCTAGTTTCTTGAGCTGTATTTCTAGCCTTTTTAAATCTATCATATAATTCAGTGTTTAATTCTTTACCTGCAAAGCCTATAGCATAGAATTCTTCAGATAAAGATTTAGCTAACATATCGCAAGCTTTTATATCACTTGTATATACTAAAGCTTCAAGTCTTTTTATAACATCTTCTTTCTTTTCAGCATTTTCTTTAAAACCTTCATTTGCTTTTTCAAAGAATTCTTTTCTAGCAGTATAGAATTCATTTTTAGCTTCTCTTAATTCATTTTTTAGGGTATTCTCAGTTTCTTGGTCATAGTAATAAATATTGTTAAACTCTTCAAGAAGAGCGTTGAATTCTTTATTAGCTTCTTTCCAATTTTGAGCACTTTTTGCTAAGCTTCTTATTTTCTCAATTACTTCTTTTTTTCTCTTACAAGAATTTTCTTCTTCAGCAGCTAAAGCTTTAGCAAAATCTTCAGTTTCTATAGGATTTTTATTTTCATCTATGTAATTAGATTCATTAGTTGTCATGTAAATTATCCCCTTTCTTTTATATCACTCAATTAATATTTTAAGGCGTAATGAGACTTATGTCCATAATTAAAATGTTTTCACCAATATTTATGTAGGATATATAGAAATATAAAATTTATAGCTCTTTAAATAGACATAAATTTATTACCTTTATAGTTTCAAGTATATGCTAATATTGATGATATATTATATTAATATAAATAAATCTATGAAATAATTAGTGAAAATAATGTTAACTAAAACAAGCTAAAAATAATATTTTAGTAATAAATATATTTTATTCATGTGGTAACATAAAAAATGACTATAAAATATAAAGAAAATTTAAATTTTTAATAACTAATATTTGACAAATAGCATTACATACAGTATTCTTTGAAAGTGTAAAAAGTATTAATTAAGTAGCAAAATTATAGGTATTTTAATTAAATATAAGTATAATATAAATTTATTAGAGGGGTGACATAAATTGTCAAGATTATTTGGAACAGATGGAGTTAGAGGAATAGCAAATACTGAATTAACAGCAGAATTAGCATATAACTTAGGTAGAGCTGGAGCTTATGTTTTAACAGAGGGAACTCATAAACCTAAGATATTAGTAGCAAAAGATACTAGAATATCAGGAGATATGCTAGAGGCTGCTTTAGTTTCAGGTATATTATCAGTTGGAGCAGAAGCAGTATGCTTAGGAGTAGTTCCAACACCAGCGGTAGCTCACTTAACAAGAGTATATGGAGCAGACGCTGGAGTTATGATATCAGCTTCACACAATCCAGTTGAATATAATGGAATAAAATTCTTTGATGATAAGGGATATAAATTATCAGATGATTTAGAAGATGAAATACAAAGAGTTATAGAAAGTGGTTTTGAAAATGTACCTTCACCAACAGGAGCTAATTTAGGAAGAGAAATAATAGAAAAAGCTGCTTTAGAAGATTATATAAGCTTTGCTAAAGATACAATAGGAATATCTTTAGAAGGATTAAGAGTAGCTTTAGATTGTGCAAATGGTGCATCTCACGAAGCTGCTGTTAGAGCCTTCAGAGAATTAGGAGCAGAAATATTTGTAATAAATGATAATCCAGATGGAACTAATATAAATGAAAATTGTGGATCAACTCATCCAGAAGAATTAATGGAGTATGTTGTTAAGAAAAAATGTCATATGGGATTTGCTTTTGATGGAGATGCAGATAGATGCTTAGCTGTTGATGAGCAAGGAAACTTAGTTGATGGAGATTTCATCTTAACAATATGTGCTAAATACTTAAAAGAATTAGGTAGATTAAAAGATGATACTCTAGTTGTAACTGTAATGAGTAACTTAGGACTAATGATAGCTTGTAAGAATGAAAAAATAAATACTGCAGTTACAAAAGTTGGAGATAGATATGTATTAGAAGAAATGTTAGCTAAAGGATATTCTTTAGGTGGAGAACAATCAGGTCATATCATATTCTTAGATCACAACTCAACTGGAGATGGACTTGTTACTGCACTTCAAGTAGCTAGCATAGTTAAGAGAACTGGAAAATCTTTATTTGAATTAAAAAATGTAATGAAGGTATTACCACAAGTTTTAGTTAACGCAAAAGTACCTAATAACATGAAAAATATTCATGAAGAAGATGAAGAAATAATAGCTGAAATTAAGAAAATGGAAGCTGCTTTAGATGGTTGCGGAAGAGTATTAATAAGACCATCAGGTACAGAACCATTAGTAAGAGTTATGCTTGAAGGTGAAAATCAAGCTGAGATAGATGAAATGGCTCATAACTTAGCAAAAATGATAGAAGCTAAATGTAATTAATATATTATATTAAATTATAAAAATATTATATAAAACCATAGAATTATAAAAGCTATAAATACATGATAATTTTATTTAAAACTATTCATGTTATTTATAGCTTTTTATGATTTAAAATATTTTTATTTATTTTATTATTAAAAATTATATTAATTTTCTTCAATTGGTCCATATTTATCTGAATCAAGTCTCATTAAGGCAAGGGTAAGTTCCTCCACATGTTCTTTTTCATCCTTAGTTATATCTCTTATCATTTTAACAAGGCATTTATCTTCTATTTTATTTATTAAATCATCATAAAGTAATATGGCCTCGTATTCTCCTTTAATATCATCTCGTATTTTATTTAAAATACTATAAGCAGTTAATTTTTTATTTTCGTGATATGTTTTCTTTAAAGGTTTGTCTTTTATTTCTACATGATCAACTGATTCTACATAGACTTCAAATTCTTCTTTATCATATCTTCTAAGAGCTTCTAAAAATTGACCATAGTGTCTTTTTTCATCTTCCATTATGTGATGTAGTAATTCTTTTATATCTACTAAAGCAATTTCATCTATATGTTTACTGTAGCCGTTTATAGCAACTATTTCTGAGATTAAAGCTTCTCTTAAAAATCCTTTTATGTCCAAGGCTTTTCCTTGAGGTTGCTTTTCTGTAGTATAGCTCATAAAAAATCTCCTAAATTATTTTTATAGTATTTATAATATGATTTTTCCTAGGAAAAGGAACAGTTAAAGATATATATTTACTTGTTCTAAGCTTTTTTATAAGAAATTAAAGTATAAAAATTAATTACTATAAATAAGTTAGCTTTTTTAATGAGAAATTTTAAACAATGGAAAGCATCTATACACTAATTATACTTTGAAGTTAAAAATGAAAGAAATAAATATAAAAATTTCTTTTATAATATGGAATTTAAAAAGTTAATTTTAAAATCAAATACTATAGATGTCTATACAACTATACATTAATATATTAAACAAAAGAAATATAGAGGTATAGACAGATAATTAAAAATATTTCTTAAAAATAAATGAAAATAACTAAAAATGAACTAAAATAAGCTTTAAAAGGTTGAATTTTTTTTTAAAAGTGTTAGAATAAGTTTGTGGCTTTTTAGAAAGATGATGCATAGAATATATTAACTTTCAAAATAATAGATTAAAGCGCCAGAACTTAAAGTTTTATTGATAGACTAATAAGTAATTTAACTCTAGTAGATTAAAATGCTTATTAGGATTCTTAATAAATTTAAGTTGACGAGGTTGGGGAGTATCGAATTTTCGGCGGATGCCCCACGGTAAAGCACTACCGTAAAAGATTGGTTAAAACTTAAAAGTGATTTTAAGGACAAAGCCAATTGGGTGTTTCAAACCTTCTATGCAGTAAGAAGTTATATAAAGCTTATTTTGAAAGTTAGAATATAATTTTACAAAAGGGAAGGAAGAAAACAATATGTGCGGAATAGTTGGATACGTAGGACAGAAAAAGGCAACAGATATATTAGTTGAAGGATTATCAAAATTAGAGTATAGAGGATATGATTCAGCAGGAGTTGCAGTTTTAGAAGATAATAAGATAAAGGCTGAAAAGCATAAAGGAAGATTAGCAAACCTAGAAGGAATGTTAAATGAAAATCCAATAGAGGGTGGAATCGGAATAGGACATACTAGATGGGCTACACATGGAGAACCATCAGATGTTAACTCACATCCTCATTTAAATAATAAAGAAACAATAGCTGTAGTTCACAATGGAATCATTGAAAACTACAATGAATTAAGAAACTGGTTAATGGAAAAAGGATATGAATTTAAATCAGAAACTGATACAGAAGTTATTCCAAACTTAGTAGATTTCTACTATAAAGGTGATTTATTAGATGCAGTTATGGAAGCTACTAAACACATGGAAGGTTCATATGCTATTGGAGTTATATGTAATGATGAGCCAGAAAAATTAGTAGCTGTAAGAAAAGATAGTCCATTAATAGTTGGATTAGGAGAAAAAGAATATTTCATAGCTTCTGATATCCCAGCAGTTTTAAATCATACAAGAGAAGTTTATCTTTTAGAAGATAAAGAGTTTGTAGTATTAACAAATGATGGAGTTACTCTTTTTGATGAAGAAAAAAATCCAGTAGAAAAAGAAGTTTATCATATAACATGGAATGTTGATGCTGCTGAAAAAGGTGGATATGAAGATTTCATGTTAAAAGAAATTAACGAGCAACCAAAAGCTATAAAAGATACAATGACTTCAAGAATAATGGAAGGAAAAGAAGTAACTTTAGATGATATATCAATAACTAAAGAATATTTAGATAATGTTGATAGAGTATATATAGTTGCTTGTGGAACAGCTTACCATGCTGGAGTTATTGGAAAATACGCTATAGAAAAATTAGTTAGAATACCAGTAGAAGTTGATATAGCTTCAGAATTTAGATATAGAGATGCTGTTATTACAGATAAAACTTTAATAATAGTATTAAGCCAATCAGGAGAAACTGCAGATACTTTAGCAGTTTTAAGAGATGGACAAGCAAAAGGTGCAAGAGTGTTAGCTGTAACTAACGTAGTAGGAAGCTCAGTTTCAAGAGAAGCTAACGATGTATTATATACATGGGCTGGTCCAGAGATAGCTGTTGCATCAACAAAAGCATATGTAACTCAATTAATTGCTATGTACACATTAGCATTACACTTTGCTGAATTAAAAGGAAGCAAATCAGTAGAAGAAATTGAGGAAATCAAAAAAGCAATGCTTGAATTACCAGAAAAAGTTGAAGAAATCCTTAAAAATACAGATTTAATAAAAGAGTTTGCAGTTAAAGCATCTACAGAAAAAGATTTATACTTCTTAGGAAGAGGTATGGATTATGGAGTTGCAATGGAAGGATCATTAAAACTTAAAGAGATCTCTTACATTCACTCAGAGGCTTATGCAGGTGGAGAACTTAAACATGGACCAATAGCTCTTATAGAAAAAGATATTCCAGTAATATCATTATTAACTCAAAGAGAGCTTATGGATAAAATGATAAGTAATGTTCAAGAAGTTGTTACAAGAGGAGCTAACGTTTTAGGTGTTTGCTTTAAAGGTGACATGGAAGAAAGTAAGAGAAAAATGTTTGAAGGATTAATAGAAATACCAGAAACATTAAGCTTATTATCACCAGTTTTAAGTGTTGTACCATTACAATTATTCTCATACTATGTAGCTAAAGCTAAAGGATTTGATGTTGATAAACCACGTAACTTAGCTAAATCAGTAACTGTTGAATAAAAAAAGGGGGATTTTGAATATGAATAATGAGAGTTTATTAAAATTATTAGCAGAGTATAAGGAAACTAAAAAGTGCCTTGAAACAGGGTTAAACTGGTTAGAAGAGAAAGACTATGCTAAGGGTAAGTTAGATATAGTAAATGTAATAATAAGAGATTTAGAAGCAGCAATTGGTGCTGAAAGAATTTAATATAAAATTAGCTTAAAATTTTAACCTTATTTATATGTGTTAGGGGTGTTTAAATCATTAAAATAGTATTTAAAATGCTATAAAGTGATTTTAAACACTCCTTATTTTTAGTGAAAAATATATTGAAAAATGCTTTTTATTGAAGTATAATACTTTCGCTAAAACCTCATAATTCTGAGGAATAAGCTAATATTAATTAATGAGGTATTTATAGTGGAAAAATTTCAAGAAAATAATATTTTAGAATATAAAAAAGTATGTATAAATGAAAATGAAGAGGCTTGGAATAAAGAGACATATAATGCTTGGGTAAAGAGATTTGGAACTGCTAAGGAAGCCGCAGAGAAAATTAAATCTATGCCTGAGAAAAAATTAAATGTTTTGTTAGATAAATTTGGAGATGTTAAAGGAAAGAAGATATTTAATCTTATGGGCTCTAATGGAAATAAGGCTGTTGCATTAGCTTTATTAGGGGCAGATGTTACTGTAGTGGATTTCTCAGAAGGAAATAAAAGATATGCTTTAGATTTAGCTGAGGCTTGCGGAGTAAAGATTAACTTCATTCTAAGTGATGTTTTAAAAATGCCTAAAGAAGTTATGAGTGGAGATTATGATATAGTATTTGCAGAGATGGGAATACTTCATTATTTCTCAGATTTATCTCCTTTTATGAATGTTATACATAGTTTATTAAAGGATGGAGGAAAAGCTGTATTAAGAGATTTTCATCCTGTATCAACTAAGCTAATAACTTCAAGGGGTTCTACAGCAAAGGTAAGAAAGCATAAGGTTACAGGAGATTACTTTGATACTTCATTAGAAGAGAAAGAAGTTGCTTACTCAAAATACTTAGAAGAAGGAGAAGTAGAAAAAGTATTTTTACGTAAGTGGAATTTAGGAGAAATAGTAACTGCCGTTGCCAATACTGGACTTAAGATAGAAAGTTTAACAGAGGAGCCTAATTTATCAAGTGATGTCTTTGATAAAGGAATTCCAAAGACTTTTACAATAGTAGCTAGAAAATAATTTAATAGACTTGGTCGTGTATCAAAATAGATTTTTATAAAACTTACAAACAGTATGAAGAAGTAATTCTCGGAATATGTTTGTAAGTTTTATTATTATATTTTAATACAGAACATTATTTTTTATTATGATGTATTTATACGAAAAGAATATTAAGTGTATTTATATAGTATTGCAATACAGAATATGGTAAAATTATTAAAAGTCTATGAGGAGGAATTTCATATGGATAAGGGAGAGTTAAGAAAAGAGATTAAGCTAAAAAGAGAAAATATAGATAGAAATACTAAGTTAATGGCTGATGAAAAAATAAGAAAAACTCTTTTGGAAAGTGATATATATAAGAATAGTAAGGTTGTATTTATATATGTAAATATGGACTCTGAAGTAAATACAGTTGAGATAATAAAAAAATTATTAGCTTCAGATAAAAAAGTTGCAGTTCCTAAAGTTATTCCTGTTAGTTTAAAAGAAAGACAAATGAAGGCTTTAAAAATAGATTCACTGCTTCAATTAAATGAAAGTGGTGCCTTTGGAATATTAGAACCAAGCATTGAGTGTGAAGATATAAGTGAGGAAGTTGATTTAATTATAATACCTGGTTTAGCCTTTGATTTAAAGGGAAATAGATTAGGCTATGGGGGAGGATTTTACGATAGATTTTTAAGTAAATATCCTAATAGTAAAAAAGTTGCTTTATGTTATGATTTTCAAGTTTTTGATGAAATTCCACATGAATTCTTTGATGAGAAGGTTGATTTAATAATAAGTGAAGAGAAAATTATTAGTTTAAAAAAATCATAATAGTAAAATAATATTTTTGATAATTTTACTTTATTGATAATAAATTTTACTTATGTCAGAATTATATAAAATATAATTGTGAGGTGGGGTAAACAATGAAATTTGAAGATTTTAAATATGAAAGACCTAATATAGAAAAAGATAGAGAAGATATTAGATCTTTTATAAAAGAGTTAGAAGAAGCAAAGGACTTTAATGGGGCTAAAGAAGTAATAGGAAAAATAAATAAGATAAGAAATAATACATCAACTATGATGGCCTTATCAGAAGTTAGACACACAATAAATACTGAGGATGAATTCTATAATGAAGAAAGTGATTTCTGGGATGAAAATTCTCCTCTTATTGAAGAAGTTAATAATGAATTCTATAAAGCATTATTAAGTTCACCATTTAAGGATCAAATAGGTGATTATTATGGTGAAACTATAATAAAAGAGGCAGAGTATTCTCAAAAGAGTTTTTCAAAAGAAGTAATAGAGGATATGCAACTTGAAAATAAATTAGGTAGTCAATATCAAAAACTTATTGCTTCAGCTAAAATTGAATTTGATGGAGAGGAAAGAACCTTAGCACAATTAGTTCCTTTTGTAACATCAGAGGATAGAGAAGTTAGAAAAAGAGCATCAGAAGCTAAATATAATTTCTTTGTTAAGCATGAAGATGAAATAGATGATATTTTTGATAAACTTGTAAAGGTAAGAACAAAAATAGCTAAAAAGCTTGGTTTTAATAACTTTGTGGAATTAGGCTATGTAAGAATGAGAAGATATGACTATAATAAGGAAATGGTTGAAAACTTCAGAAAACAAGTTGAAGAGTTTATAGTTCCTATAGATAGTAAATTATATGAAAGACAAGCTAAGAGATTAGGACTTGAATCTTTAAAATATTATGATGAAAAATTTGAATTCTTAAGTGGAAATCCAACTCCAAAGGGAGATTCAAAGTGGATAGTTGAAAATGCAAAGGTAATGTATTCAGAGCTTTCAAAGGAGACTAAAGAATTCTTTGATTTTATGGTTGAGAATGATTTAATGGACTTAGTTGCTAAGAAAGGAAAGGCAGCTGGAGGATATTGTACTAATTTCCCTAACTATAAAGCTCCATTTATATTCTCAAACTTTAATGGAACAGCTGGGGATGTAGATGTATTAACTCACGAAGCTGGCCATGCATTCCAAAACTTTAGAAGTTCTTGGATAGAAATGCAAGAGTGTCAATGGCCAACTATGGAAAGCTGTGAAATACACTCAATGAGTATGGAATTCTTTACTTGGCCTTGGATGTATTTATTCTTTAAAGAGGATACAGATAAATATAAATTCTATCATTTAGGAGATGCCATTAAATTTATTCCTTATGGAGTAACAGTTGATGAATTCCAACACTTTGTATATGAAAATCCAGAATGTACACCAAAGGAAAGAAAAGATGCATGGAGAAGAATAGAGAAAAAATATCTTCCACATAAAAACTATGATGAATGTGATTTCCTAGAAAGAGGTGGTTGGTGGTTCCAACAAAACCATATATTCTTATCACCATTCTATTACATTGATTATACTTTAGCTCAAATATGTGCACTTCAATTCTGGAAAAAAGATAGAGAAAATCATGAAAAAGCATGGGAAGATTATTTAAATCTATGTAACATAGGGGGAACTAAAACATTCCTAGGCTTACTAAAATATGCTAACTTAAAATCACCATTTGAAAATGGGTGTGTTGAAAGTGTAGTAGGAGTAGTGGATGAATACTTAGAAAGCATAGACGACAGCAAATTTTAGTTTTTAAAACAAAATTTATTATTTATTTAGAGTATGATTAAGTAAGTTTATTATGAATATAGATTAAACTTATCAAAATTAATAATAACTATAAAATATTATTAAGTTTATTAAGTATAGATATGTTTGCTTAATATTTTAAATTAATATTTCTTTTAAAATAAAAAACTTGGAGTATTCCTTATGGAGTTAATAGGAATACTTCCAAGTTCTTTTTTGATTATAAGTCAAAATGTTATTAGTATAAGCTTATTAAAAATATAAATATATTCCGAGGATTAATGTATTTCACTAAGAATTTATAGTAATCATTCCAAGAAATTTACTAAAGATTGAAAACTAGCTTCGCGTCGAACATTCAATCTTCTTAACGCAAATTTCTTTCCATGATTACTTAAATTCTAAAGTTCATACATATATCCTCTTCATACTATTTATATTTTTAGTTAATTAGGCTTTACAGATTATTAGTTTTCTCTGTTAGCTATTTCAAGAACTATTCTGTTTACAAAGTCAGCTAAAGGCATAGCACCTTCTTCACCGTTCTTTCTGCTTCTTACAGAAACTTCTTTATTTTCAGCTTCTTTTTCTCCAACAACTAAGATGTAAGGAGTTCTTTCTAATCTAGCTTCTCTTATTTTATAACCGATTTTTTCAGCTCTGTGGTCAGCTTCAACTCTAACTCCTCTTCTTCTTAATTCTTCAACAACTTCATTTGCGTAATCAGCATATTTATCTGATAAAGGAAGAACTTTAGCTTGAACTGGAGCTATCCAAGTTGGAAGAGCACCTGCATATTTTTCTATAAGCATTGCTAGAGTTCTTTCATAACATCCAATTGAACTTCTATGAATGATGTAAGGACGTTTCTTTTCTCCATCTTTATCGATGTAGTACATTCCAAATCTTTCAGCTAAAGCGAAGTCTATTTGGATAGTGATGATTGTATCTTCTTTTCCATGAACATTCTTGAATTGGATATCAAGTTTTGGACCATAGAAAGCAGCTTCATCATCAGCTTCAGTAAAGTCTATATTTAAGTGGTTTAATATTTCTCTCATTATATTTTGAGTATTTTCCCAAGCTTCAGGATCATTGATGTATTTCTCAGTGTTGTTTGGATCCCATTTTGAGAATCTGTAAGTAATATCATCAGCAATTCCTAAAGTTTCCATAACATATTTAACTAAGTCAACAGTGTTTTTGAATTCATCTTCTAATTGCTCTGGAGTACATACTATGTGTCCATCAGCAAGAGTGAATTGTCTTACTCTTATAAGACCGTGCATTTCTCCTGAAGATTCATTTCTAAATAGAGTAGAAGTTTCAGCAAATCTTACTGGTAAGTCTCTATAACTGTGTTGAGTTGAGTTATATATTGCGTATTGGAATGGGCAAGTCATTGGTCTTAAAGCAAATACTTCACTATCTTTTTCCTCATCACCTAAAACGAACATACCATCTTTATAGTGATCCCAGTGTCCTGAAATTTTATAAAGGTCACTTTTAGCCATTAAAGGAGTTTTAGTTAAAACATATCCTCTTCTTTGTTCTTCGTCTTCTATCCATCTTTGAAGAGTTTGGATTATTCTAGCTCCCTTTGGCATTAATAATGGAAGACCTTGACCTACATTTTCATCAGTAGTAAAGATTCCAAGCTCTCTACCTAATTTATTATGGTCTCTTTTTTTAGCTTCTTCTAAAGCTTCTAAATAAGCATCTAATTCTGATTTCTTAGGGAAAGCAGTTCCATATACTCTTGAAAGCATTTTGTTCTTTTCGTCACCTTTCCAGTAAGCACCAGTAGATCTTAATAATTTAACTGCTTTTATTGGTTTAACAGCCATTAAGTGAGGTCCTGCACAAAGGTCAACAAAATCACCTATTTGGTAGAATGAAATTACTTCACCTTCTGGAAGATCATTTATAAGTTCAACTTTGTAAGGTTCATCCTTCATAAGTTCTAAAGCTTCGTTTCTAGGAAGTTCAAATCTTTTTATTTCAGGATTTTCTTTTATTATTTTTTTCATCTCTTCTTCTAATTTGTTTAATTGGTCAGCAGAGAATGGTTTTTCAGTATCAAAATCATAATAGAAACCATTATCTATTGATGGTCCTATAGCTAATTTATCTTGAGGGAATAATCTTTTAACTGCAGCTGCTAATACATGAGAAGCAGTGTGGTTAAAAGCATGTTGACCTTCTTTAGAATCAAAAGTACAGATTTCTAATGAAGAATCTTCATTAACTATAAATCTTAAGTCCTCAACTTTTCCGTTTAATACACCACAACAAGCATTTCTAGCTAGTCCTTGGCTTATGCTTTGAGCTATTTCAAAAATTGATAGTCCAGCTTCAACTTCTTTTATTGAACCATCTTTAAGTGTAATTTTTATCATATTAATTTCTCCTTTCAAAATAAATTTCTTTTAATTTTCATTCATATAAAATAAAAACTCTCATCCCTCTTCTAAATATAGAAAAGGGACGAGAGTGTATATTCCCGTGGTTCCACCCAAATTGTACTTTAATAATTAAAAATAAAGTACCACTTAAAATTAATCGTAACGTGATTATGACGGACTGGATTAGAGTCACTCAGAGGTAGTCTTCAACTAATTCCATTTAAAAGTACTTACAGCTACTGTACCTTCTCTCTGAAAATGTACCAAAGTTTACTCGTCTCTTCATTGTGTTAATAAATTTATAATATTTACTTTAGATTATAAGTTTATTATTTTTGTATGTCAATGGATAAAATAAAAATAAATTCTAATTGGAATATAAGATATTATAAGGGTTTAGGTGGAAATAAGTTCTCAATATTATAAATTTTAATTCAAAAAAATTACTAAGTTAATTAAATTTTTTAGAAAATAATTTGCAAAAAAATCTTGAAATAGAATTTGAAAAATATTATAATAAAAACATAGTTTTGCAGGTGTGGCGGAATTGGCAGACGCACTAGACTTAGGATCTAGCGCCTACGGCGTGGGGGTTCGACTCCCTTCACCTGCACCACTTATGCGGGTGTAGTTCAATGGTAGAACACCAGCCTTCCAAGCTGGATACCCGGGTTCGATTCCCGGTACCCGCTCCATTCAAAAGATAACCGAATCGGTTATCTTTTTTTTATTTTTAAAAATATAAGCATCTATAGCTCAGCTGGATAGAGCGTTGGACTTCGAATCCACAGGTCGCGAGTTCGAATCTTGCTAGGTGCACCAATAGTAAGGGTTGTGTGATTTATACAATCCTTATTTTTATTAAATGGTGCAACAATGGTGCAACACAGAAGAGAAAAATAAAAAAACTAGAGTAAATTACCCTAGTTCAAATAAGAAATCTATTTTATTAATTGCCTCATCTTTAGTGTTTTTCATAACATGAGTATAGAGATTTAAAGTAGTTGCTATATCACTATGACCTAATAAAGTTTGAACTGTTTTAGGTGGCACACCATTTTCAAAAAGTCTAGTTGCAAAGGTATGTCTTAAATCATGAAAGCGAATTTCTTTTAGATCACATCTATTTAAAATCCTTTTAAATGTTTTTCTAACATTACTTTCATTTAAATAATTTCCCGTTGGAGTACAGAAAACTAAATTATTATCAAAATAAATATCTATATTAGAATATCTTTCTATAATTTTTTCTTTTCTATATCTTTGAAGTAACTCTAATATACTATTTGTTAATGGAACAGTTCTTATTGAATTTTTAGTTTTTGGAGTTTGTTCAATTACTTCAAATTTTCTATTACTATTAGAATCTATTGAATAAGTGCTTTTTATGGATTTGTTTACACTTATATATTTATCTTTAAAGTTTATATCAATCCACTTTAGTGCAAGGAGTTCTCCAAGTCTTAGTCCAGTTCCTAAAGCTAAAATATATATTATACCATTTTTACGCTCTAGACATTCTCTCATAAATATTTCTTGTTCTTTTAGTGTAAATACATTAATAGATTTTTGAACAGATTGAGAGGCTTTAGGAAGTGTTATAAGAGTACAATAATTTTTAGAGATATAACCTTCTTTTAAAGCTTGATTAAGACATGATTTTAAACATTTATTTATTGTTTTTATTGTAGAAGAGGTTTTATTTTCTTCAGTAATAAGAGTATTATAGTATTCTTGAATATGGCTAGTTCTTAAGTCTATAAGCTTTATTTTACCTAGTGTACTATATTGAATATAATTTCTATATAAACCTTCATAACGTTCAAAACTAGAGGGTTTTAAGTCATGAATTCTGTAATTAAATAACTAATTATAGAACCAATTACTTAAGGTAATTTTATCATCAGAAGGTATTAAACCTTTATTATTTAAGGTTCTAAACTCTTCAATTTTCTTTAATACCTCTAATTTAGTTTTTCCACTAAATGATTTTCTTTTTAAAGAGCCATTTTCATTATAGCCTATAGTTATTAAACCTCTCCAAGTACCATTTTCTCTTCTATGGATAGAACCTTCTCCATTAGCTTTCTTACTCATAGCTACACCTTCTTATTAAAATTTTATTTTTTATATTTTTGCTTAATATATTCAATAAAACTTTCAATTTCTTTTTGTGCTTCTTCAGGCAATTCATCATCAATACCATTAGCATTATGAAGTGCTAAAGTTACTATATTATCATCACTATCTTTTTCATTTTCTATTAGACAATCTAAAGATATGTTAAGAGCCTTAGCAATTTCTTTTATGACCTTGATAGGTGGAGTTGTATAGCCACTTTCATATTTTTTTACTGAACTAAGAGTTTTATCTATTTTATCAGCTAATTGTTGTTGTGTGATACCTTTTTCTTTTCTATAAAATTTGATTTTTTCAGATATACTCATAAAATCACCTCGAAAATATTATACCATTAGGGACAATAAAATTATACTAAAAGTATAAAAATTATATTGACAGTACAATTAAATTGAACTATTATTTATTATAAAGGGACAATTAAATTGAACCTTGATAAGTGAGGTGAATAATATGGGTATAAGATTAAAATTAAGGAGAATTGAATTAGGTAAAAAACAAAAAGATTTAGCTGAGGAGTTAAATATAAGTCAACAATATTTAGCTAATTTAGAAAATGGAAAGTCTAATAATCCTAATAGGGAACTTATGATTAAAATTGCAAAGTTATTAAATAGTACAGTTCAAGAATTATTTTTTGATGATGGAGAATAGTAAGTGAGGTGTAATTATGATAAAAAGTATTTCAGAAAAAATGAAAGAACATGATGAATTAATTAAAAAAAGAACATTATCAGTTAAAGAATGGGCAGATGTTGAGAAGATAACATATAGTCAAGCATTAAGACTTAGTCATGCTAAAGATTTTCCTATTATAAGTATAGGAAGAGAAAGAAGGGTGATAATAGCTAAATTAGATGAATGGTTTGAAAAGCATATAGGAATGGTTGTATGTTAAATAATCAAAATAGTACAAGCTATATCTATTTACTAGATCCTAAATATTATTTAATAAATTGGTATGTTGATAAAAGGGGCAAATTTTACCCCTCTTCTTTTTTATAATTTTTAGATTAAAGAAATAAATATAGTTTAAATTTTAGTTTTTTAGAGCCTAGTAATAAGTATTATCTAGATAACCATATAAAAAATAAAAGAAGTGTAGAAGTAAAGAAGGAGGTAATCTGATTATGATATATAGAGAGAAGAAAATATATAGTGGTGATATGTTAGAAGTAGAGATATATCCTATAAGCTTAAGAGATAGAAAGCAGAGTAGAAAGAAAAAAGAAAAAAATAGTGTTCCAAAACAAAGAAATTTAAATAATAAAAACTCTATAAAACATTTAATTAGATTACTAAATACTAATTTTACTAATAAAGATTATTCAGTAACTTTAACTTATGACAATAAGAATTTACCAAGTAATGAGGAAGAAGCAAAACGAGATGTATCAAACTATATAAGAAGAATTAAAAGATATATAAAGAAAAATAATTTGTCAGAATTAAAATATGTTGCAGTAGTTGAATACAAGGAAAATAAAAATGGAGATAAGCCAGTAAGAATCCATCACCATATAGTTATGAATGGAATTATACCAAGAGATAAAGTTGAGGATATATGGGGAAAAGGTAGAGCCAATGCAGATAGACTACAAAGTGATGAGTTTGGATTTGAGGCATTAGCAAGATATATTTCTAAAGACCCTAAAGGTAATAAAAGATGGTGCCAATCAATGAATTTAAAGCAACCAAAAGTAAAAGTTAATGACTTTAAGTATAGTAGAAAAAAGGTTAGAGAACTATCTAATAGTCAGGGAGAAAGACAAGCCTTTGAGAAAATATATAAAGGATATTTATATAGAGATTATAAATATAGTATTAATGAGTTGAATGGTGGTACTTATTTATATATAAAAATGCAAAGATTTGAAAATGAAAAAAGCCAATGTAAAAATACATCAGCTAAATTAGGTTATTATGTTACCTCTAAACTCGCAATTTAAAGGTAACATAGTAATCCTATAAAATCAATAAAATTTTTAGGAGGTACTAAAGGTGAGTGAAGAATCAATTTTAAAAGGACAAATAAGTATTTTTGAAGGTAATACATTTAATGTATTAGAGAATAAGAAGGATAAAAAAGTATTTATGTTAGATGGAAATAGGTACACAATTACTTTGAAAAAATGTAACTATGCAATAGATGGCTATAAGACAGAATATAGAGGAGAACAACATATATTATTAAATTCAATGTATGGGAAGAGAAATAGTATAAGAACAGTACATAAATTAATAAAGGAAAAGTTACCAGTTACTAAAGAACATATGGAAAATAAAGAGTATAAAATCATAGATGATGTGTTTAATGGGGTAGAAAATCTTTTTTATAAGATACAAAATAGAGATTTAGAAGGTATGGAAGAGTTAGAAAAGTATGAGTTTATAAATTCTAGGATAGGAAAAATAATTGATGTTTTAATTAAAATGTTGAAAGATAATAAAGAGGGAATGGAATTAGTAGAAGAACTAGATTTACTTAATTCACAGTTAATATCTATGGAGGCATTATATTATTTTAAGCAAGGTATAAATACTGGAATACAATTTAGATAGATTATATTATATAAATATAATTAAAAATAAAGTTAGGTTTAGGTGGAAATATGTTTTTACAAAATTTAAAGGAAGATAAAATTAGTAATGATAACAAAAGTAAAACTGATAACAAAAGTAAATTTGATATATATAAACAAATATTTGATGAATATCAATCTGATAAGGTAAAAAATGAAGATATAAAAAAACTATATGTGTATATAAAAAATAAATATATTAAAAAATTAAAAAAAGGAGAATTAGATTTAAGGATAGAAAGAATAAGAATAGAAGAAGAGTTAAATAAGAGTAATTCTAAATATACTGATAAAGATGAAAAGTTAAGAGTTATGATAGGAACTCTTTATTTAACTGTGACAATAAATTTAGTATTAGAATTTTTGAAAACAAATTTTGATAGTAAGTATTCTTTTGGTTTAGGTTTACTATTTGTTGTTTATATATTATATAAGATAGATAAAATAATAAGAAAAAATAAGAATAAAGAGAAAGATTTAGTAAATAAAATTTCTTTGAAAGTATTAGATGATATTATCAATGGGGAAGTATAAATAGTATGACAATATAAGAAAATCTTTTTTTTATTATCTTACTAAATAGCAAAGGCATAACAATTAAAGTTATATATTACTTATGTTATTTAGTATAAGAATAAAAAGGAGGTGCTTAATAAATGTCTAATGGAACAAAAAGAATTATATTAGGTATGGCAATATTTTTACTATTACTTTTTGAAATAGTAGTTGTATTATTTACTATAGACCATATATCTTTAAATGTGAAGTTTATAATATTAGATTTTATAGCTATATTAGATGTTTTAATTATGATTGGTTTAAATAATTATTTAGGTTTGGATTAATTACATAAGTGTATCAAAAACATTCGTTTATGATACACTTTTTTTAAATACGTAAACAAGCCATTTCTTAAGGATATAAATGTATCGCAAAACGTATCATAAACTATTTACATTATGATACGTTTATGATACAATTTATTTAATGAAACAGATAGGAAGTGGTTATATGTTAATAGGGTATGCTAGAGTAAGCACAGAGGAACAAAATTTAGATAGACAAATAGATATGTTAGTTAATTATGGAGTAGATAAGAGAAATATATATAAAGAAAAAATAACTGGTACTAAAGCTGATAGAGAGCAATTAAACAATATGCTTAATGATTTACAAGAGAATGATGTTGTTGTAATTGCAGATTTAACAAGGGTATCAAGAAGTACAAAGGACTTATTAAGTATAGTAGATAAGATAAAGAGTAAAGGTGCTAGTATTAAAAGTATAAAAGATACATGGTTAGATACTACAAGTGATAATCCATATAATAGCTTTTTATTAACTGTAATGAGTGGATTAAGTCAATTAGAAAGAGATTTAATAAGTCAAAGAACTAAAGAAGGTTTAGAGAGTGCTAAGGCTAGAGGAAGAAACGGTGGTAGACCTAAAAAGAGAAATGATAAAGCTGATACAGTTAGCCTATTATATAAGGAAGGGTTTAAAATTGTAGATATAGTAAAACAAACTGGATTAAGTAGAGCAACAGTATATAGAACTCTAAAAGATTTAGGAATGAAATAATAAAGGGTACGTATAATTTACGTACCCTTTTAGTATGTTTAGATCACATCATATTAATTCTATTTTGTGGTCGAATATATATAATATATCATTGAATAACTAATTATATAATATCATAAATAAAGTACCTTACGAAAATTTGTCGTAAGGTTATTAAATTTAAATATGAGGGCAACGCTTTTTATTATTAATGTATTGCTTTTTAGCAAATAATTTAATTGGATTAGTTTCAGATTTATTTATATTTTTTAAAGCTTGGGATATATCAGTTGAAGTTATTTTACGATTATTAATTCTATATTCTGAAGAAGTAAGTAGCTTAAGTGTTTTAGCTACATTATTAGTTAATATATATAGCTTACAAATAATAATATCAATAGTATCATCTGATTCAATAGTTATAGAGTTAACTATCTCAGTATTATCATTATAATCTTTAATTATGGGTTTATATTTTATATCAAGTTCTTTTAATCTAAGGTTCTTTAACTCTTCTAAATTCATTCATTATACCTCCATAAGTAATATTTATATGTATTATATATCAATAAAAAATACAATGAAATATATAGTTTCTAAGAGAATTAATAGTTAATAAAAATGATAAATAGGACATATTGAGGTTATGTGGCATAAGGAAAAATGAAATAGTTATAAAGCTAGATATAATAAGGCTGATAAGGCAAATGATAAATAGGACAAAACGTATGTTATGGGGCATTAACTAGAGTGTTTTAGTGTATAAAATTTATTTTTGATTTAAGAAGAATTTTAAAAAAGAAATCACCTAAATTATAAAAAGGTTATTGAATAGTAATATATAGGTTAGATTTATATATTCTTACCTTAAGGGGTAGGGGGTATGCAAAAACTTTTTGCGAAAGGTAAAAGGTCGCAGTAACTATGCTATAAAAATTTTTTTCGGTTTTAAAAGTAAAAGGGGGTAAAATTTGTATTTAATATATGTGTATTATATACTATATTAGTAATAATTTTGAATTTGTTGGAGGGAAGATTGTGATTAAAAGATTAAGGATAGTAAATTTATTTGATAGATTTGATTACGATATAAATTTAAAAAATGATGTGACTATTTTAACTGGACCTAATGGTTATGGTAAATCAACTATATTAAAGATAATTATAGCAATAAATAAGGGAAACTTTAATTACTTTAAAAAGCTTAACTTTAAAATAATAGAATTTGAATTTATTAATGATGATAGAACTATAAAAATAGAGAAAGAAACAAGAAATGGTGATGAAATAATTAAAATAAATGGATGTAAGATTAGAGATTATATCAATTTTCCAGAGGATGAAAAATTTTATTTGGAGAAACTAAATGCTATACACACCTTAAATAATTTTATTAACTTTATTGGTAATAATTATGATGGTGATGATGAGGATAGTATTGATAATATTATAATTAAATCAAGAAAAGGACAGGAATATATAAAGAAATTAAAAATAGCAGAAGATGATGATTTGTTTACAGATTATATGGATTTATTAAGCGTAAGAAAAAAACAGTTGAAAAATATAAAGCCCAAAAATAATGTGAAATCAAAAGGTAAAATAAATATAAGAGAAACTATTGATACTTTAGAGAATAATAGGGAAGATATATATTTTATAAAAGAACAAAGATTATATAAGAAAATAGATAATGAAAAAGTAGTAGAAATAATAGAAGATATACCTAGAAAAATAAAGAATATAATTAATGATACTTCACAAAAATATTCCAAAAAAGCAAATATTATTGATAGTACTTATCCTCTAAGACTATTAAATACTTTAAATGGAATAACTGAAGAAGAGTACACTAACAAATTAGAAAAGCTTAGAGAAAAATTTGAAAAGTTGAATGATTATGAGATATCAGATACAGATATAATAAATAATGTTAGATTTAAAAAAGAACATTCCAAAGCATTAAAAGTTTACTTTGATGATTTTGATAAAAAATATAAAGTTTATGAGGATGCTATAAATAGATTTGATTCATTTAAAAGAATAATAAATAATAAATTATCTTTTAAAAATATAAAAATATCTAAAGAAGATGGGTTAAGTGTATTTAATGATAATGGTAAAAAAATAAAATTATCAATGTTGTCATCAGGAGAAAAGCAACAAATTGTTTTATATTATAATCTTATTTTTGAACTTGAAGATAAAACAGTATTGATGATTGATGAACCAGAAATATCACTTCATATAGTATGGCAACAAGATTTTATGAACGATTTATTAGAAGTAATAAAAGATAAGAATATTAAAGTTATAGTAGCTACTCATTCACCACAAATTTTAAGTAATCATTGGGATAATCAAATTGATTTAGGAGAATTATATGGGGAATAATTCTATTAGAAGTAATGTAACAGTCGATGATGTAATATCGGAAATAAGAATGTTTAGTAGTGCAGATAGAAAAAAGAAAATAGTAATTGTAGAAGGAATAGATGATTTAAAACTAATTAGCAAATTTGTTAATAAAGATATAATCGTAAAAGAATCTTTTAATGGTAAAGCTGGAGTATTAAAAATTAAGGAAGTATATAAAGATAAAAATAATATAATAGGAATCGTAGATAAAGATTATGATGAAAATTATTTAAATAAAAAAGGATTATTTTATTATGATTTTTCTAGTATGGAAATAATGATGATTAATCATTTAGATGTTTTTGAGAGTTTATGTAGTGAATGTAGCATGATTAAAAATGATGTAGAAACATTTAGAAATGAAATCCTTAATAGACTAATAAGTATTAGTCTATTAAGAAAATATAATTATATAAATGAGTTAGGTATTAATATAAATGAAATACCAATAAATAATTTGGTTTTAGAAGACAATACTATATGTGATACAAAACTTTTAAATATAGTTGAAACAAGAAATGGTAGAAATAAAAATTGGTTAGATAATAAAGATGCAATAAGAGAATATATTAATATAAATAAAAATAAAAGTCACACAATAGATGAATTAATGTACTTAACAAGAGGGCATGATTTTGTTTATATGTTTTTAGTATATTGTTCAAGTATAAAAGGGAAAAAATATGGTGTTGATATTTTACAAGGATTTTTAAGGTGTGCATTTACATTGCAACATTTTAAAAGTACTAAACTTTGGACAAGTTTAAATTATTACTGTGAAGAGGAAGGGTTGAACTTTTTTAGAAATTAAATTATACATAATAAGTTTCTTTTGAATGGTGCAACGATGGTGCAACAGAGTTCAAATAAATGATTAAAAACAATTAACGTTTGTTTGATTAGTCAATTTTAAATAGCGTATTCTCTGTAGTACAAAGTTTTAGTTTAATTACATAAAGTTATAGTATCGAATCCACAGGTCGCGAGTTCGAATCTTGCTAGGTGCACCAATTTCAAGGGTTACAAAATCATTGTAACCCTTATTTTTTTTAGGTTAATTTTTGAAAATAATTAATTAAATGATATTATAAAATTATAGGTAATATATAATATTTACAATATAGATAAAACTAAATTAGTAATTATAAAGTTTAAAGTGATTATTAAGTGTTTAGCTAGAGGAGGAAGTAAAATGAGAGTATTAGAAAACTTAGAGCCTAAAAGTGTATTTAGATTTTTTGAAGATTTAACAAGAATACCACATGATTCTGGAAATGAAAAAGAACTTAGTGATTATCTTGTTAAGTTTGCAAAGGACAGAAATCTTGAAGTCATTCAGGATGAGGCACTAAATGTAATAATTAAGAAGCCTGCTACTAAGGGGTATGAAAATGTACCAGGAGTTATAATTCAAGGGCATATGGATATGGTATGTGAAAAATTAAAGAGTAGTAATCACGATTTTAAAAAAGATCCTTTAAAATTAAGAATTATTGATGATAAATTTGTTTATGCTACAGATACTACTTTAGGAGCAGATGATGGTATTTCCTTAGCTTATGGATTAGCTATCTTAGATTCTAATAATATAGAGCATCCAGCAATAGAGTTTGTAGCAACTACAGAGGAAGAAACAGTTATGGGGGGAGCTACTGCTTTAGATACTTCACTTTTAAAAGGAAAGGTTTTATTAAACATAGATGCTGAAGAAGAAGGAGTATTTATTGCAGGCTGTGCTGGAGGAATTATGGTTTATCCAGAAATAAATGCTGAATTTGAAGATTTTAATGGAGAAGCTTTAAAATTAGAGATTTCAGGTTTTAAGGGTGGACACTCAGGAATGGAAATCCATAAACAAAGAGGAAATGCTAATAAGTTAATGGGAAGAATCTTATATGCTTTAAGCAAAGAAGTTGATTTTAATATTGCATCAATTAAGGGTGGATCAAAACATAATGCAATACCACAATATTGTCAAAGCATAATTGCAGTTAAGAAAGAAGAGGTAGAGAAGGTTAAAGAAATTTGTACTGCCTTAGAAAAAGATTTAAATGCAGAATACAGAATTGAAGAGCCAGATGTTAATCTTTCTGTTAAAAGCATTAAAGGAGTGGAAAAACAATTAACTAAAAAGATTACAGAGGATGTAACTAGATTTTTAGTTTTAGTTCCAGATGGATTACAATCTATGAGTCAAGAGATAAATGGATTAGTTGAAAGTAGCTTAAATCTTGGAATAGTAGAAATGGTAGAGGATAAAATTAAATTTATTATTGATATAAGAAGTGCAGTTAAGAGTAAAAAGATAGAAATTACAAATAGAGTAGAGGCTCTTTGTAAGGTTATAGGAGCTAATATGACTAAAGATGGAGATTATCCAGAGTGGGAATATGAAGCAGAATCAAAAATAAAAGATTTAAGTATTAAAACTTACAGTGATTTATTTGGAATTGAGCCTCAAATAACAGCTTTACATGCGGGGCTTGAGTGTGGAATCTTTAAAGAAAAGATGGGACAAGAGGTAGAAATGATAAGTTTTGGTCCAGATATATTTGATGTGCATACAGCAAATGAGCATTTTAAAATAGAATCTGTTGGAAGATGCTATAGATTCTTAACTGAATTATTAAAGAACATGAAATAATGATTAAAAACTTTATAATAAATTCTATAGTTTAAAGATATTAGTTAAATAAGAATTTAAATTTATGAAAGGTGCATAGGTTAGAATTTATATATAGAAAGAAAACAAGTTTAATATTTTCCTATAAAAAGTACCATAGATCAGAATTAATAATAAGAGTGTGTAGTAATTAAGATTATAAAAAGATTATAGTAATAAAGTAGCAAGAAAAAATAAAAGAGGATGCATACAATAATTTTTAATAAAACTTATAGAAAGTAAGTGCGAAAATATGTTTTTAAGGTTTATTATTAGATTGTATGTAACCTCTTTTTCTTTAAGGGTAATTATATTACCACTCTCTGCCGTTATCTCCTGCCATAGAATTATGAGTTATGCCTGGATATAGAACAGAATAATGGTCTAATTTATATGTACTAGTATTGAATACAAATAGTATTTTAAAATCTTTTGTTATTTTATATCCAATAATTTTTTCTTTTGATTTAGTTGTAACAGTATAATCAGGCTTTCCAAAAAAGTTTTCTACATTATTTAAATCTAAGCTTTTTAAATCCTTATTTAAAGATCTAATTTCAAAGATTTGATCACCCTTATTACATCCAAATGATAAATTATAGGAATCAAAATTAAAGTAATTTCCTTTAGCTTCAGCAACATAATTTTCACTAGAAGGTTTTCCTAATTTGTCAATTACATCATATATTGAATCACCTAGTTTAAAATCATAGTCAATAATTTCACCTTTTAAAGCTTTTTCTTTAATATCTTTTAATAATTTTTCGGTTTTATTATCTAATTTTTTATTAGTATTTTTATTATTGGAAACATTTTTATCTTTATGTGAAGCATTGTTAGAGTCAGATTTTTTAGCGTCATTATTAGAACTGTTATTATTATTGGAATTAGAATTTTGCTGATTACTATTTATTATTTCTACAGAAGAATCACTTGATGAATTAGAAGAATTTGTACATCCTACAAATAGCAATGCAAAAATTATAATAACTAAAACTGGTACAAGTAACTTTTTCACTTTAATCACTCCTATTATATTTTTAAAATTAATTAAATTATATATATTTTGTTTACAAAAAAGTTAACAAATTTATTAATTAATAAAATTTAAGCCTTTTATTAAAATGAGATAAATCTAATTTTTAAAATAGATTATTAATAATAGTGGAAATAATATAATTTATAGTGTGATAAATGAAATGATAATTTATATAATTACAAATGTATTTTCAAATGTTTTTTTAGGTGAATGGAGTGTTATATTATATAAGTAAGCCATTTTAATAAACATTATTAATATTTGAAGTTTATTTTATAAGAATCTCTGCAGTTTTTGGTTTTTATATATTACACAAAGCCTTATACATATTAATTATAATGAAAAATTTTTATACATATTATAATCTTTAAATATTTAGACAATAGAAAGGAGCTTTATATATGAAAGAATTAATTAATTTATATTTTCTTTTTATAAAATTAGGATTTATGAATTTTGGAGGGGGATATGCTTTATTTCCAATATTACAAAAAGAAATAATTGAAAAAAGAAATTGGATTACTAATGAAGAGTTAATGGATTACTATGCAATTGGTCAGTGTACCCCAGGAGTAATTGCAGTAAATACAGCCACATTTATAGGTCATAAAAGAAAAGGAAATATAGGAGGGATACTGGCAACTCTTGGTTTTGTTACTCCATCATTAATAATGATAACAATAATTGCTACATTTATTGGAAACTTTTCAGATCTTCCAATAGTTAAGAATGCCTTTGCTGGGATTCGTGTATGTGTAGCAGTATTAATTTTAAATACAGCAATAAATTTAATTAAGACATCAGTAATTGATATTAAAACATGTATTATTTTTGTATTAGTAGCTGGATTTTCTATATTTACAGATATATCTCCTGTTTTATATGTAATAATAGCAGGAATAGCAGGAATAGTATTAAGATCAATTGGAGGTAAAAAAAATGATACTAATTAGATTATTTTTAGAATTTTTTAAAGTTGGTCTTTTTGCCGTAGGCGGTGGAGCTGCTACTATACCATTTCTATATAATATTTCAGATAAAACACATTGGTTTACACATACTGATCTTGCAAATATGATTGCAATATCTCAATCAGTACCAGGTGCTATGGGAATCAATATGGCAACTTATGTTGGGTATGCAACCTATGGAGTTTTAGGTGCTATTACCTCAACCATAGGTATTATAGTACCTTCAATAATTATAATTTTAATTGTAGCGAGAGTCTTAGCGAAATTTAAAGAAAATAAAAGAGTGGCTGATTGTTTTTATGGATTAAGACCAGCATCAACAGGACTTTTACTTGCGGCAGGCTTTGAAATAGTAAAAATATCAATATTAACTTTAAATAAATATGCAGAAACACATAATATTGCAGATATATTATCAATTAAAGCTTTAATACTAGCAGGAATTTTATTCTTTTTTATAAGAAAATATAAAAAGTCACCAATTTTTTATATTATTGCCTCAGCCATAGTAGGTATAATATTCAATTTTGCTAAATAATAAAGAAAAAATAAATAATAATTTAGAAGTAAAAGATATTTATTATTTTAAAAGATAAAAGTATTAAAGAAACTTATTTTAATAATAGGATTCTTTAATACTTTTTCTATTTCAAGCTATGTTTTAATTAGTAGAATTTAAATGAAATCTATAAGAAATAATATCTAAATAATTGATTTTAAGTTGTTATTCGACTTTAAAATATAAAAAAATACATTTTAGAATCTTCAACTGAACCAAGTGTATCTATAGATAAAAAAGGGAGAAAAAGTATGAAATTAGAAGAAAAATAAAAATAATTATGTTAAATGGAAATGATTATATTAAAAGGAAGTTATAATTGTGATATCATAAATATCGTCATCAAGAACAAGCAAGAAACGCACTACAAGATGACAATGGTCTTTGAAAATTAAACAGAAGATATTAACATAAACCAGCAATTCTTTTATAAGTAATATGAGTATAGATTAA
>OIFP01000127.1_pt1 | contig 33887 bp, 56 predicted proteins | sample 1582061 | NCBI WGS metagenome assembly OIFP01 (sample SAMN07501072, study PRJEB24779) | human gut metagenome | isolation source: stool | host: human infant | place: USA: Pittsburgh, PA | reverse complement strand
TAACAGAAGCACGGAACTTACTACAGAAGCAAGAGCAGATGCTGAACGAGCAAAAGTTATCATTGGCGAAAGCCGAAGTATACTTGAACGAGCAAAAGAAAGAAATACACAAAGCCAAGATGGAGCAACGCAAAAGTAAGTTGTTGAACATCCTATTAGGTGGTACTGTTATTTATCTTGCATCTAAGAATTAAGGAAGTGATCTATACTATCTCCTTACCATGCAAAGGTGGATGTATGGCTTGTTAAATCGTTGTAGAAATGAGTGCGGTTGCTTAACCATTGCTCAACCTAAAACATCATAAGTGTAGTATTTAAGCGGATAGTTAGATACATCTGATTATCTCCGCTGAATAAGAACACAAAAATAAGAACCCAGTAGGTATGCGTACTTACTGGGTTTTTTATTTTGCCTGTATGGGAAAAATTGTTAAATTTTGTTAGCGTTGCTCAACTGTTGCTCACCCTTTAATGCATCTCCAAAGGGTAGTTTATTCACCGCATCAATGTATTGTTGTATCGTCTTATGAGTGTACACTTCTTGCGTTATATTATTCTTGCTTGAATGTCCTACGATGCGTTTAATAATAACTTCATCTATACCTACGTTGCTTGCCATAGATATAAATGTGTGCCTGGTATCATGTGGTTTATGTTCTCCTAAATTAAGATTTTGGCACATACGCTGCATTTCTCTGCGGTAGGTGTCTTTATGTATTACCTTATCTAGTAAACACTCTACACGCTTAAATTTGGCTTGTTGATATAGCTCTTTGATGAAAGGATATATACACTCTGCAATAGGAATACATCTATCCTTGCCAGCTTCTGTTTTAGAACCGCCTATCATATAGCGTTCCTTTAAATGGATATCATCTAACTTCATAGTTTGTAATTCATTCAATCTAAGGCCTGTATAAGCGTAGATTAAAGTTAGCTTGATAATTATATCGTCAGAGTGTTGCCACATAGCGTAGAGGTTAAAATTCGTAAAAATATTAGCCTTTTTGATTGGTGTAGCATTTTTATTAATGATGATATCTGAAAAATAGTTGCGTGGGATAATTTCTTGCTTAACTGCAAGAGTGCCTACTGACACAATAATAGCCTTAATTAATTTCTGATATGATTTAGTATGAGTTGATTTATCGAATATAGGTTGAAAATGTGCAGCACGCATATTCTTCATTTCTATATTGTTAAGATGCTCAACCATTTTCTGTATAGTATGTATGATTTTCATGCGGCCTTTAGATAGTCCTTGCCGTTCTGCTTCTTCAATTCGCCATTCAAAGCATTGTCCAAATGTGATTTTGCGTTGCTCTTCCTGTGGTGGGTTAGTGGAATACAAGGCTAGGGCAGTATAGGCTTCCTTTTGAGTAGCAAATGTACCTACTGATTTACGAATAGCCTTACCATTAGCATCGTATCCATAAGTAACTACTGCACGATATGGCTTGCGTAGTGGCTTATGTTTCATTTTATATACAGTACCTGAGCCGTTGGCTCGTTTCATTGCCATAATATAATACCTCGTTAAAAGACCCCTTATCCTTAATTGGATAGGGGTTATTTTTGTTTACAACACATGGTGATAAAAATCTATTGTTTCTTCAATGGTAGTAGTAGACCGCCTAACCATTTCTTCTACTAGGTTTACATGATGATCTATATGGAAATCATCATTAATGATGTGAGATAACTCATGTTTAATCTCACGCTTCATTTTGTCATGAGGTAAATTCTTATTCACATATATATTATGTGTGTCTATATCCTCTGACGGCTCACTAACTGCGTTAACGTGTGGTAAATCACAATAAATAATATTAACAACCAACAACAACACTCCCCTTTGTATTATTTGTTTTTAGATTTTAGGAACTCGATATACTCAACCGCCTTTTCCATATCTTCCTTACTTATATCCTTTGCAGCTGAAAATAAAAGCCTTGCATTAGGTCTAGTGCGTAGCATTTCAGCATACTGTGCCGTTTTGTTATTTGTATAATAACCCTTTGGTGCATCTTCAACACCTTCCATTTCCGCTAGATCATCAGCAGATATACCTAGCACTTTACATATTTTAAGTATGTTATCAATAGATGCACCACCTACATTTCTTGAAATAGAATATAAAGTTGTGTAAGGCATATTAATCTTTTTAGCGAAGTCTTTTAATGTTCCAGAGTCTTCTATGATTAATTGTTTTAGGTATTCTTCTCTCGTCATAATGCACACTCCTATATATAACTACACTAATAATACTATATATAATACGATATTTCAATATCTAAATACGATATTACAAATTTAAATCAAACTTAAACGTATTTAAACAAGATTTTATTAGACAAATTCGATATTTCGAATTACAATGTGTACATAAGGTGATACGAAATAACGAATTACCGATACGAAATATAGAAAGGTGGTGAGTGAATGTATCCTAACTTAAATGCAGAACTTGCTCGTAGGGGGTGGAATAAGAAGATATTATCTGAAAAACTTGGTAGTCGATACGCAACAGTTGTTGATAAGTTAAACGGAAAATATCCTTTAACCTTAGGCGAGTGTAAAGCTATCAAGAAGGAGTTAGACACAGAACTAACTATTGATGAACTTTTTTTTACCGAATAAATACGAAATATCGAATTAAAAAGGGGTGATTAAATGAACTTAATTCCTGTAAATGTAACTAAAAACGATGAGCAATATGTAAGTGGTAGAGATTTACATATGTTCCTAGAAATTAATACACCGTACACAATTTGGTTTGAACGTATGTGTGAGTATGGATTTGAAGTGGGGACAGATTTCAACCTTAACAAAAATGTTAGGGTTCAAATTGAAGGTAAAAGAAAAGTTGAGCGTACTGTTACAGACCATGACCTAACAATCGAAATGGCTAAACAACTTTGTATGCTGGCTAGAAATGACAAAGGTCGAGAAGCTAGAGAATACTTCATCGAAGTTGAAAAAGAATGGAATAGTCCTGAAAAGGTAATGAGCCGTGCTTTAAAGATTGCCAACAATGTAATCAATGAACAAAAGGTAATTATTGCACAACAGGAGCAACAAATTGCAGAGTTTCAACCAGTAAGAGATTATGTCGATGAAATTCTAAGTAGTACAAGCACATTGACTACAACACAAGTTGCTGCCGATTATGATCTATCTGCTAGAGCGTTAAACAAAATTTTGCATGAAGCTAAATTACAACGTAGCGTGAATGGCCAATGGATTTTATACAAAGATGAAATGGGTAAGGGTTATACAAAATCTGAAACATTTACCTTTACACGAACTGACGGCAGATTGGATAGCAAAATTCAAACAAAATGGACACAAAAAGGTCGCTTGCGTATTCATGAAATCTTAACTGCTAAAGGTATTCAAGCGGTATGTAAAGAGGTGGTTTAAATGACTAAAACAATCTCATGTAGTCAAATGGCAAAAGTACTAGGCCGTACAACTACATCAATTCGTGAGTGCATAGCAAGAGATAAATTTAAGTTTGCTCAATGCTGGCAAACGGAAGGTAAAAAAGGCCGTACCTTTGATATTGACAAAGAGGGATTTAAAAATTACCTACTAAATAATCTTGGCTGGTCTAAATCTAAAGTAGATAGCGAATTTAAAGGAGCTGATATCTATGAGTAGTTTGTTTAAAGAAATAGGCATATTCGTTCTGTGGATATTAGCACTTGGTGTGAGTTCTGGTATCAGTTTATTCATCATTATTAGTTTGATGAAGTTAGCACTATAGGGGGTTAGAAATGTTTATCAACAATCGTTTTAAGGAAGCCATTGCTTATGCTGGCTTAAAAATCAGAGAAGAACACTATGACTACATCGAAACAATATTTGATGAAATCACACCTTATGGTTGGGAATGTCATTGTGAAGATGCTAGAAAGCTTGAAGATGAAAATACATCTGATGTACTCCGTAGACACTACGGAAAAGTTGGTACTCACTATAGAGTATATGGATTTTGTTATAACCCAATTTAACAAGGAGTGATTGGAATGAACCTAGCAAAACATTTTGAACATGACGCTAAGAGTTGGGTTAATCGAATAGAAAACGAAAACTTAACCAAAGAAGAACAAAGACAAGCCTATGACTTTGCTTGGAAAATGTATATGTGTGATTACAACCGAATAAGTACAATGGTTGTTGATGCTTTAGTAAAAAGAGGTTGGTAAGTAATGATTAAAGTGTGTTACGGAATGAAGATTTTAGCAGCACTCTTGGTAGTTGGTGGTATGGGTAGCTTGGAACTAGATAACATCGATATGTGGACATTCATTTGTCAAAGCCTATTAGGTGTAACGATGTGGTTACTAAGCAACAAATGGGAAGAAGAAATTGAGTTTTATGAAAATAAAAAAGTCCGCTAGTGAAAAGTGTAGAAGAAGTTAGCGGACTTTGTGTAGAGATATTGGAAAATACTCTACTTGTATTTTAACACAAGGAGAAATAAATGGAAATAAATTTGACACCTATTGTTAGTCAAAATGAACAAGTATTCAAATGGAATAAAGACGAAATTAAAAATTATTTTGAGGCACAGTTAGAAAAGTATAAAGGACTTGTAGTAACAGAAGAAAACTATAAGGACATGGTGAGTGCTAAGAATGAAATCGTTAAGTACAGAACAACACTTGATAAATTCTGTAAAGAGAAAAAACGAGAACTTAAAAGACCGATTGAGTTATTTGAAGAAGAAGTGAACGAAGTATTGAAAGTTGTTTACGATGCAGAAAAACCACTTGCAGAACAAATCAAATACTTTGATGAAAAAGAGGCGCAAGCTAAAACAGATGCTATTAATAAGTTTATCGAAAAGATGGTTGAAAAATATGGAGTGCGTGAAGAATACGCAAATCAACTTCAACATGATAAACGCTGGTTAAACAAAACTGCAAAGATGAAAGACATTGAAATCTCTATTGAGGGAATGATGATTGAGATTTCAAAACGGCAACAATCGGATGATGATTACAAACAAATCTTAGCAGAGAAAAAAGGCATGATTGAGTTTATTGTTGATACTTGCAACCAGCAATACGAATTAGCAACACCAATCACATTTAACGAGTGTTGGAATGTAGTACAAGATATGCCACTAGATCAAGCTAGAGAATTAATCAATGCAAAGTTTGCGGAACGTAACGAAATGGAAGAGGCTGCAAGAGCAAGCATCACAAATGAACCAGTTGAAACAATCGAAGTTGTAGAAACAAAAACTGGTTTAACAGTTACTGTTTATGACTTAACCGAAGAGGATGCAAAAGATTTAACTGATTTCTTGGAAATGCGTGGTTACAAGTACAAAGAGGTATAGATGGATAGTAGATATATAGCGGTTAAGAGTGTACCGCAATCAGCGTTAAAGGTAATTGACTTTGGAAAACTCAAAGGAAAATATGATATTTCCCCTCAATGGCGATGGGAAATATTAACGGAAACATATGGTATGTGTGGCATTGGTTGGTACTTTGACATTGTAGAAACAAAAGAAGTATTGGTAGAGGCTACTGGCGAAACGATGCTTTATGTAAAAGTAAATCTTTATATCAAAGATGGTAACGAGTGGAGTAAACCAATTCCGGGCTATGGTGGCGATTTCTTAATTCAAAAAGATAAAAATGGTTACCACGGAAATGATGAGGCATTTAAGATGGCGGTTACAGATGCATTAGGTACTGCAGCAAAAATGATTGGTGTAGGTGCTGATGTATACCGAGGTTTACAAGATACAAAAATTAATGCAGCGGCTGAAAAAGAAAAGAAAGAAAAAGACTTTGACCCTCACAATGCATACGCAATCATTTTGAAGATGGCAAAAGAACATGGAGTGAGCGAAGAACAAGTAGCGCACCAATTAACTGAAATGTTTGGTGTTGGTGTGATTGATAACATTACAAGAAATCAAATGTCAAAACTTTATGACTGGGTAAAAGGTTATGAAGTGGACAACAAGTAATATTGAAACACTCCGCAGTCCGCTAGGTGTAATGGTAGTAATACCAGCGCCACAGGACAATGATCTATCAAAGATTAATACTGACAAAGAGTACACAGTAGAAATCAAACGTAAAACTAAATCAAGAAGTCTAAATGCCAATTCTTACTGCTGGCTTATAGCACAGAAGATTGCAGTTGAATTAAGCAAGCATAGTTACACAACAAAAGAAGATGTGTACAAAAAAGCTATCAAGGACTGTGGACATTTCACATATGTTCCAGTCCGAGAAGATGCAGTTGAACGCTATATACAAATATGGCAATCACACGGCATCGGATGGTTAGCCGAAGATGCTGGTGAATGTAAAAGCATCAAAGGTTATCACAATATTATGTGCTACCACGGCAGCAGCGTTTACACAACAAAAGAGATGGCAAGACTAATTGATTGTCTAACAGATGAATGTGAACAACTAGGTATCAAGTTAGAGCCTAGTGAGTACATCCAATCTCTTATAGAGGGGTGGGAGAGTGAACAAAAGAAAACGTGAAGATGAAAAATTACTAAAAAAGAATAGACCTAAAGTGCTTGAACGTGATAATTACTCATGCGTGTTATGTGGCGGTCATGAGGGTATAGCGATACATCACATTGTGTTCCGTTCACAATTAGGTAAAAGCACAATGGATAACTTAGCTTGCTTATGTGTTCATTGCCACGTACCAATAGCACATGGGGTATTTGCTAAAGAGGTTAGAAAGCGATTACAAGAAATTGTTAAGGAAAGGAATGATAGATATGAAGAAACACAAAATTGAAGAGTATGAAAAGTTGGATATGGTAAGAGCCTTGATTAGTGCAAGAATTGATTATTACCAACAAAAGCAAGGCGATAAAACATTCCATCAAGACATTATCGAAGAGTTGGAGTGTATCAACTCAGTTGTATATGCTGGTCTAAATTCCTTTTTGCGTAAAGTGGTTAATGAAACGCTTGATAAGGAATAGTCTATGGCAGAGCCTAAAAGATACTTTTGGTTGAAGTTACATAAAGATTTCTTCCAAAGAAAAGAAATTAAACGATTAAGAAAGATTGCTGGTGGTGATACCTATACAATTATCTATCTCAAAATGTTACTACGTTCAATCATGAGTGATGGGAAATTATATTTTGATGGTTTAGAAGATGATTTCTCATCAGAGTTAGCATTAGATCTTGATGAAAGCGAAGAAAACGTACAAATCACAGTACAGTACCTACTTAAAAGTGGACTGCTTGAAATGTGTTCTGATGAGGAATACTACTTGCCTGATGCAAAAAATAATACAGGTACTGAAACCGCAGTAGCTAGTAGGGTTCGCAAGCACCGAGAAAAGCAAAAAGCGTTACAATGTAACACCGATGTAACGCAAGTGAAACAACTGTGTAACGGAGAGAAAGAGATAGAGTTAGAGAAAGATATAGAGATAGAGAAAGAGATACATAGTAGTGCAAGCACTACAACAAAACGCAAGCGTTTTGAAAAACCTACTCTATCTCAAATCGAACAGTATTGTATCGAACGTAACAACAATGTAAACGCTGAACAATTCTATGACTACTACGAAAGCAATGGTTGGAAAGTAGGAAAAAACTCTATGAAGAACTGGCAAGCAGCGGTTAGGACTTGGGAGAAAAATAGCTATACGAATACAACAAAACAAACAAAAAAAACAAATACAGAACAAACATTAGATGCGATTTATAAAGTTATGAATGAGAGCGAGGTGGAATATGGCGAAAGCGGATGTAATGGAAGTAATTCTGTTGTTACAGTCAACGATACCAAATTCTAAATTGTCAGAAGAAAATGTCAGAGCGTATGTATCGTTTTTATCAGACATAAACCCTGTTACGTTAAAGCAAGCGGTGATTAATCTTGTGAAGATTAATAAGATTAAGTTTTATCCATCCGTAGGTGAAATATTATCCGCTTGTGAAGAAATAAGTAATTATGTAAATGCATATGAAGAAATTCCTATTGCACAAGATGCATGGGAAAAGGTTAGGAGATGCGTTGGTACATATAGCTATGAACATGGGTTAGAACATTTAGATGGGATAACTTTACAAGCAGCAAAAACAATTTGGTCATCGTTCAACCCTAGAATGGGTGATGATTATAACGAGGCAAGTTGTAGATCACAATTCATCCGTTGCTATGAACAGTTGGCAGAGCGTGAACAACGTAATAACAAGGTGGCAAATGCAATAAAAGAAAACCATGTATTGTTGCAAGCACGAAAGAAAGCAGAAAAGGAACGAGCCTTACTAAATGCTGGGCAAAAGAAAATCGAAATGACTGCAACAGGTAACTTAGTAGAGGTAGCAAAAGAACCAGTAGATGTAGCGAAAGTAATTGAACAAAGTAACTTGTCAGATAGTGGCAAGGAACTTCTGAAACAAGCAATAGGGGGTTAAACGTGAGGGAAAGAGTAAAAGAGTTTGATGTAAGCGTGAATGTATCATTCAATGTTAGTTTTCAAGTGCTGGCGAATAACGAGGCACAAGCAAGAACCAAGATTGAAAACTTGCTTGAAATCATGAGGAATGAGGCAACAGTCGATTGCCACATTCACCCTAGCTACGATGTATATGTAGATGATTGTGAGGCTGAACTAAACCACCTTAGTTATTGGTAAGGGGGATAAATGCTAAGTAAAAAACGAAAGATGGTAATCACTATTGAGATACCTCTAAATGTAGAAACACAAGAAGAGGCAACTCAACAAATGCAAATGATTATGAAAGCTGATGCACGAACCTTTGAAAGCCTAGAGGAAATCATCAAGGTGTACAAAGGAACAATGTGTATCGAGCAAAAGATTTAAGGAGATTGATATATGAATACAGTACAAATATTAGGTAATTTAGCACGTGATCCTGAAGTGCGTTATACACAAAGCGGTAAAGCAGTTGCGACATTCACAGTTGCTGCATCTAACACTTATATAGACAGTAACAATGAAACAAAAGAACAAACTGCTTTTATCAACTGTGTAGCTTGGGGAGTGCTAGGCGAAAGCGTAGGCAATTTGAGAAAAGGCAATAGAGCGTTTGTAGAGGGGCGATTACAAACACGTTCCTATGAAACTGCTGACGGCCAAAAGCGATATGTTACAGAGGTAGTAGCGAACTTTGTAGGTACATCTTTAACAAATGATGATGCTGCATCTAGTAACTTTGATAGCTTTGAAAGCGGAAACGATGAAAATATTCCGTTCTAACAAATAGGGGAGTGGTGATATCAAATGAACGCACCATGTAAAGGGTGTACGTTCCGAGAAGTAGGGTGTCATGTTAGATGCCCTATGTATCGAATGTACCAACGGAAGAAAAAAGAAGAAAAACGATACCTACAGGGAAACACAGAGGTATCCGAATATGTTAGAAATAACGTGCAACGCATAAGACGAAGAGTAGGGAAATCTACTTATGCTTGTACTGTGAATGATTAGAGGTCAGGATATGCACATTTGGGGGTTATTTGATGATGGCAATGGGTGTTATCGTCAAGGTTTAGATGAATATAACGTGAACATGGGGGGGGCAACACACGATCACATCAATAGGAATTGGTGATGCGTGTATCAACCAAGACCTTGCAGTTAATACGCTACATAAACCAAACGCACTATGGGAACAGTTGGATAAGCTAGATAGACCTGATGTTATTCTAGCAAGTCCACCATGTGAAAGCTGGAGCGTGGCAAGTGCGATGAAAGGTGGTAATGCGTGTTGGAAACAAGAAAAGGACATGACTATAAACTTGTTCGGTGAATACGAACAGGGCAGTAAATTCACAATCAGAAATCACATTGATTATGAAAACTATCAGTTTAAATATGATAAGTCATTCCTAACACGCATCAATGGTGAGATGTGCATATACAACACATTAAAAATCATTGAGCGGTATCAACCTAAAGTATTCGTAATTGAAAACTCAGCATATGGGCGGATATGGGAATACATCAAAAATGTAATAGGGTTCGATGTTCCTTATGAGAATTTAACCTATTACAACAATTATGGCTATCACGTTAAAAAGCCAACTAAATTTGCAAGCAATATAGATTTAAAGTTGTTGAGTGAAAACATCCTATCAGGTGTTGACTTTATGCGAGTGAATTGGGGCAAGGATAGATATAGTGCAAGGTCAAATATTCCGTTGGAATTAGTGAAAGATATTTTGAAGAGGTGTGAACAATATGTAGAGGGGGGGGGTATGATCATTGCCAATAAATAGCCGAGATAAAGGAAAACGTGGTGAAAGAATGTGGCGAGATGTATGCCAAGCCAATGGGTTTGATAAGGTAAGACGAACAGTCCAATACTGCGGTAACACAGGTGATGCCAGCGACTGCATCGGACTACCTAACATACATCAAGAAGTCAAATTCGTTGAAAATCTAAATATACGCAAGGCCTATGAACAGGCTATGCATGATGCAAAGAAGAGTGGCAACTTACCAATAGTTGCATGGAAGAAAAACAATCAGCCGTGGTTAGTAACTATGAGTGCTGATGATTGGTTCAAAATATATCGTGAAAGTGAATGGAGTGAAGAAAAATGAGAAATTATGGGGTGTGCTTGCCTAATAATTGCCTTAATTGGTTAGCACTAGGTGCTTGTATTTATAACGGCAAAAAAAATAGATACAATGCTTCGGATGGTGGGGTTACAAGGTGTAAAAGAAACGGTTGAAGATGTAACTGATGAGGAAATCGTCAGTATGTATGAAAGTGGCTTGTCTATGAATAGGATTAAGTTGCGTACAGGAATATCAACATCAGACATTAAGCCTATATTGATAAAGTATGGTGTATACCAATTAAAAGCTGGTGCATTGGCTAAACAAAATGCCTATAAGGATGTTGATGTAGCCGAAATTATTAGATTAAGACAAAGTGGATTATCGTTACGTAAGATTGGGGCAAAGATGGGTGTATCAAGAGCCACAATACAGAAACGATTGATAAAAGTGGGGTTAGAGTAGATGAATGAAAATAACTTTGAAACAGTAACAGGATATGAAGATGCATGGCTGCCTAGACGAAAAACAGAATACTCTGCTGGGTATGATGTAAAGCCGTATAAAAGTGGTGTAGTAGGTGTAGGTGAGACAAAACTAATTGAAACTGGTATTAAATGCCGAATTAATTATGATGAGTACATTCAATTACACCTTAGATCTAGTGTAGGAATTAAACATGATGTAATGTTGGCAAATGGTACAGGTATTATTGACGCAGATTATTACAATAACGAGGATAACGAAGGTCATATCATGATACCTATTAGAAATCTGGGTGATGTACCATTTAAATATGATGCTAGCGAACGGCTTGCACAATTAGTTATTATGCCTTACCGCATCACGGCAAGTGATAGAACAACAGATAAACGCACAGGCGGTTTTGGTAGTACAGGGAAGCGGTGATTATATGAACGATGAAGTATGCTATAGCGGATATGTAGAACACTCTGATTTCTATATAGACCCACAATCATATTATGAAGCGTTTAAATTCTTGGTAGATTTGGCCGTAGGTAGTGGTGAAACAGTATTCTATATCGGTAAAGCCGTTAGTGTAGGTTATGACTTTGAATTAAAAGATGTAATGAAAGTAGTATGGAATGGTTATGATTGGGTGAAAGGTGAGTGATGCCATTTGGGGAAGGTGTTAGACGAAAGACTAATAGCCATAGCATCCAACTATCTGAAAGTAATTAAATCTAGTACTCTAGAGATACAATCAGCCAAACGTGAACTACAAAGGCTAAGGAGTGATATTACATCATTGGGTGCTATTGATTACTCCAAAGATAGGATTAGCGGTGGTGGTACACCAGAGGGGTTAGAAAGCAGCATAGCTAAAATGGTAGATAGCGAAGCACGATGTGTAGAAAAGACTAACAATCTTATCGCATTAAGAGAAAATGCCAGGGAACTGATAGATAGCCTTGATTGTGTAACAGGCAAAGTAATACTGATGCAAGAATACGTTAATGGAATGTCATTCAAAGGGGTGGTATCATTCGTAGGATTTAGTAAATCACAAGCACAATTATATAAACGTGAAGCACTAGAACAGTTAGGTGCGTTAATTGAGGACTAAGTAGGAACACATAGGACATCATAGGAAGTGCAATGTGTGATACTATATATGTGTAGAAGTTGTAAGTACCGATTTCTACTCACACTCCTTATAGAAACGAACACGCAATGATAACACGACATTAAGCGTGTTATTGTTGTATATGGGTGAAATGGAACGCAAGACGTCAGCGGTCGCAAAGTAGCAGGCCAACCATAAAAGGATGAGGAGTAAACACTATATACTTTATTTCTAATTTCACAACTGAAGTATAGTGTTATGACAAACAATTTTATATGTAAAATTACTGCTAACTGATAAGGGTGAGTCGAATATCCTCACAATATATAGCTTATACATTACTAACCTTTAAAGATATGAACTCACCCTAATTAGTTATACTTTGAATACTGACAACTAACGAACTAATCTCCAAATAAAAATAGATCATACGTTGTTATTAAAAACCTAACACGATTATAATTCATCATTCCATGTTAGTTGTTGGTATTGAGTGTATAACCATTGATAACTGAACATACTGCACATTATATTTCTTTTTCTTTTCGAAAATTACAATCCTATTCTTTCCAATGACATATAGTAGTGTGTTCGGTTATGAGTGATTAATACATGACAAATGAATAAAACTATCAGAATATGAGGTATATCCACGGCGATATATCTCATTTTTTGCATAAAACTAACAAAAAGGTGGAGATATGACAAAGGTCGAATGTGATAGGAAGCAATGCCTAAACAATAAATATGGAATATGCACGGCAAGAGAAATAGTATATAAAGGCTGGTGCATGGACTATATAACCACAGGTAAAGCAAGTAAGAATAACTGTGGTATATGCAGAAGAGTAAATGGGAAGTTAAAGCGTAATACTAATCCTGTATTAAAGTAAGAGGTGCATATGTTAAAAGCGTGTAGCTACTGTGGAAGAATACATGAAGGAGAGTGTCCACAGAAGCCAAAGAGAAACTACAAACAAGAACATAACAATGCATCTGCTAGTAGAATAAAAGAACGCAAGTTTAGAAGTAGTAGTGAGTGGCAAGACTGTAGGAAAGATATATTGGATCGTGATAAACATTTATGTAGATTATGCTTATATGAAGATAACTATATAACAGTAGGTCAACGATTAGATGTACATCATATAGAACCATTACATAGTACATGGGATAAGAGAACATCACATAGTAATTTAATAACATTATGTAAGATGCATCATAATAGAGCTGATCATGGAGAATATGATAGGGGATACTTGAAGAAAATAATTAAGTCCCCCCCTATTATTAAATAGAAAAATATAAAAAATGTCCGAGACCGTACTGCTCACCACAATTTACACAATTTTCCCTTGCATCTCACACGCACGCAAAATAAAAAAGGAGTGGCGATAAATGGCAAGAGCAACAAGTGCAAAAACAACAAAGAAACATCTGACAAAACTAGAAAAAGAAACACGCTTGGCGGTAGAAAATGCATTTATTGATGATGCGGAAGTAAACCCACCTAGTTATTTGAATGAAGAACAGATAGCGGTATTCCATTTCATAACAGAAGTGCTGCGTAGTGCTAATGTATTGAGTAGCCTTGATGTAGTAACTATTACACAAGCAAGTGTAGTAGTTGATATGCTTAACAATGCTAATAAACAAGTTGCTAAAAATCCTATGCTTGCTATTGATGGTGGCTTTACTCAAAACATGGAACGATTGACACGCACTTATTTAAAGCTATGTACTGAGTTAGGATTGAGTCCTACGGCTCGTGCTAAAATGGGTGCGTTAGTTGTCAATAAAAAGAAAGAGGAAGTAGACCCTTTGATGAATGTATTGCAAGGCGGTGTAGTTGATGAATAAAAAACATCCAGCGTATCGGTATGCAATGGATGTAGCAGAGGGTAAAGTCAATGCACCTAAATATGTCAAACTACAAGTAAAGGAATTTCTTACTATTGCCAATGGTAAAGATAGCCGTTACATGATTGATGATAACAAAGTGCATACTATAGGCGAATTACTGAAACTAATGGTAATGCCTAAAGGTTTAAAGGCTAACTCTACTGTGTATGATGCAATGGCTGGCTTTCAATGGTTATTCATCATAGCTATTCTATGTACTGTAGAACGTGATAATAAAGATAAACGTAGATATGAAAACGCTATATTGGAAATTTGTAGAAAGAACGGCAAGACATTTTTAATTGCTGTTCTTTTTATTTTGCTTTTCTTCATAGAACCTAAATTCTCTAAATTCTATTCGGTAGCACCAGATGGTTCACTATCTCGTGAGATTAAAACGGCTATTGAAGAAATTATAAGAAGTAGTCCAGCACTACTGGGGAAGATGAATGGCAAAGAAAAGTTTAAAATACTGCGTGATTATATCCATTGCAACATTACTGAAAATAGATATACACCTCTTAACTACTCAACAGGGCGGTTAGATGGTAAGTTGCCTAGTGTATTCCTTGTAGATGAAACTGGTGCATTGCCTAATACATACGCTATTGAAGCGATGAGGTCAGGGCAGTTGACGATATTAAACAAGCTAGGCTTCATAATTTCAACTAAATATCCTACACTTAACAATCCATTTGAAGATGAAGTGGACTATGCTAAGCGTGTATTGAATGGTGCGGTAGATGATGATAAGGTATTCGCCTTGTTATATGAACCAGATGATACTAAAGGATGGGCCACAAATGATGAAGTGCTAGAACAAAGCAACCCACTAGCAATTGAAATGGAAGAAATCATGGATGACTTGAAATCGAAAAGGCAAGTGGCTATAGAGATTGAAAGTAAACGTGAGAACTTTATAACAAAGCACTGCAATATCATTTATAGCGGTGCTGGTAGTGAAAGCTTCGTAAATGTAGCTGATTTACAAAAAGGTGCTGTAGATCATATTGATTGGAGCGGTAGAGAAGTATTCCTTGGTGTCGATTTGGCCATGACTACTGATAACTGTGCCGTATCTATGGTGGCTTTTGATGAAGAAACAGAAAAGGTATACCTTGATGCGGTGGCATTTGTACCAGAAGATAGGATAGATGAAAAATCAAAACTGGAACGTATTCCATATCGTGATTTTATTAATGCTGGCTATTGTATAGCGTGTGGCAATAGAACTGTAGATTATGGGGCAATCGAACGCTACATAATGCAAATTGAAGCCAAATATGGGGTTACTGTAATGGGTATTGGCTATGATAGGTATAATGCCTTATCAACTGCTCAAAAGCTAGAGGATGCTGGATATACGATGGTAGAAATCAAGCAACATTCCAGTGTGTTACATCCAGCGACTAAGTGGCTTGCAGAGTTAGTAGCCGATGGCAATCTTGTTTATGAAAAATGTAACAAATTACTAGAAATCAACTTTGAAAACTCACGATGTGTGTACGATACTAACATGAATAGGTATGTAAACAAGAAAAAATCAAGAGGTAAGGTTGATATGGTAGTAGCTGGTATCAATGCAATGTACCTATTGCATCAAAATTATATGCTTAATAGTACCCTTGATTGGGTTGTACAAATGTAGAAAGGGGGTGAACAATTGGGATTAATTAAAAATATCTTTGGTTTAGAGGTCAGAGAAGAAGCGGTAGTAAGTGAAAATTCATTCATTGATACGGCTGACGATGTGGACTTAGGACTTCCTAGCTTTGATGCATCTACAACAGTAACACGTAGGCAAGCATTAAGTGTGCCAGCGGTAGCAAGTGCGTTGTTTTTGATTAGTGGTATTATTGCTGGTATTCCTATCAAGCTATATAGACGAGATGGTAATACTATTACAGAAATCACAGATGATGAACGTACAAAGCTATTGAACATTGAAACAAATTCAACGCTAGGTGCGTTTGAAACAAAGCAAGCCATGATTAATGATCTAATTATGGAAGGTGCTTGTTATTGTTACATTGGTAAAGATGGCAACAATGCTACATCATTACAATATCTGCCTAAATATCGTGTAAGTGTGCTAGATAACGGCAAACTAATTGATAGGACTGTACTTTTCTTAGTAGATGGGAACTACTACGATAACTTTAATATCATGCGTGCGGTTAGAAATAGCAACGATGGGGTGCATGGTAGAGGGTTATTAGACGATAACGCTACACAAATTTCTAGTATGTACAATGCACTTGTATATGAAAATGGTGTAATCAGTAAGGGTGTGCGTAAAGGCTTCCTTAAATCTGAGGGGAGATTGACGGTCAAAGCCTTGGAAGCACTCAAAAAAGCATGGCGAATGATGACGGCTAAACTTGGTACTAGCGATGTAATTGTACTTAATAAGGGTATTACATTTGAAAGTGCTGATAGTACGGCCGTAGAAAACCAACTCAATGAAAGTAAACAGACAAACGCTGATTTAATTTATAAATTGTTTGGTTTTACTGACAAAACATTTACAGATGAGAAAGCATTTAATATTTTTGTTAAAACTACGATTATGCCAATCGTGAATTGCTTTGTTGAAGCTATCAATCGTTCGATGTTGCTTGAAACTGAAAAGGGCAATCTGTATTTTAGCTTAGATATGAATGATCTATTAAAAGCAGATATGCTTACACGCTTTAATGCATATAAGACTGCATTGGATAGCAACTGGATTAACGTTGATGAAATTCGTCAACGTGAGGACTTATCCCCTATGGGTATCGATTTCGTAAGTATGAACCTTGCGAATGTATTCTATTATCCGGATACGAAGAAAGTGTACACACCAAATACTGGTGTGCTTGGTGATTTAACTACACTAAAATCTGTGAAAGGGGGTGAAAATGATGAAAATTGAAGTCCGTAATGGTGCAGTTACGATTGAGGGTTATGTAAATGTTACAGAACGTTTAAGTAAACCTATTCGTGATGTAAGGGGTAATTTTTTAGAAAAAGTACAAAGTGGTGCGTTCAATTCTGCATTACAACGTAATAATAATGTAGAGTTACGCTTCAACCACCGCAGAAAATTGGGAGACCAACAAGACGGCTCGCTTGAATTAAGAGAAGATAGTATTGGCTTATACGCAAAAGCTATTGTATCTGATGCGGAAGTGGTACAACTTGCAGAAAATAGACAGCTTAAAGGCTGGTCTTTTGGTTTTAGAAAACTAGAAGATGAATGGGATAAACAGGAAAATATGCCAGAAATTCGCACATTGAAGTCTATTGATGTAAGTGAAGTTAGTATTTTATCTGTGAACCCAGCATATATTGCAACATCTATTAATGTACGAGCAGATGAAGGTGAAGATTTACTTGAATGTAGATCTAACGAAACTGCAACAGGTGCATTGGAATATGATATTGAAGAACGTAAGACTGATGATGAAGAAGAAACCAGCAATCAGAAATATCATGACATTTTGAATAAATTAAATGCTTAGCATCCACCATATGTGGGTGCTTTTTTAATGCAAAGAAAAGAGGATAGCATGAATTTTAAAAAACTTATTGAAAAACGTAATGGTTTGGTTGAAGAAATGAACAACCTTGTTAAAGTGGCAGATGAAGAAACTCGTGCATTGAACGAAGAAGAAACAACTAAATTCGAAGGTCTACAAAAAGAAGTTACAGACATTGATAAAACATTAAAACTTGCAAAAGAAGAACGTTCCATGATGTCTGTATCTGATGATGAAGAACCAGCTAAAACTGATGCAAAAGCAATGGCAATGGCAGAAGAACGTGCTTTCGCAAACTTCTTGCGTAGTGGTGAAACTACATTTGCCGATACTGAAACTCGTGCAGATGTAAACCTTACTAAAGGTGATAATGGTGTAGTAATTCCATCCACAATCGCAGAACGCATCATTGGTACTGTTAAACGTATTGCTCCAATCATCCAAAACTCTGACTTCTACGATGTAAAAGGTGATTTGGTATTCGCAGTTGAAGATGAAAGCACTAACAAAACTACATGTGCATACGTTGGTGAATTCCAAGAACTTGAAAGCACAAGCGGTAAATTCAAATCTGTTACATTGAAAGGTAACGTAGTAGGTGTATTGACTAAAGTATCTAAATCCTTAATCAATAACGCTGGCTTTGATATCGTAAACTATGTAGTAACTAAAGTAGCTGAAGCAATCGTAGTATTCTTAGAAAACGAAATGATTAATGGTTCTGCTAAAATTCAAGGTTTATTGCAAGCCAAAAACATTGTTACTGCTGGTAGTACAACTGCAATTACTGCTGATGACTTAATTGAACTTCAATTCAAAGTACCGCAAGCATATCGTGGCAATGGTGTGTTCATCATGAACCCTGAAACATTCAAAGCATGTGCTAAATTGAAAAATACACAAGGCGAATACTTGTTGAATAAAGACCTTACAAATGGTTATGGCTACACATTGTTAGGCCGTCCTGTTTACGAGTCTGACAATATGCCTAAAATTGCTACAAAAGCTAAAGTTGCAATCTATGCTGACCTTAAAGGTTATGCTACAAAAATCAGCGGTGAAAACTCTGAAATCTCTGTATTGCAAGAACGCTTCTATACTCAGTACGCAGTTGGTGTAGCTGGTTATGTTGAAGTTGACGGCAAAATCGTTGACGAACAACGTATTGCTACATTAGCAATGGCTTAATAGTCATGAAGTACAAGGTGTTAGTTGGTTATAGTGGGGTAGTATCTGCCCCACTTGATAGCATTGTTGAGTATACAGACGAGGTAATCATCAATGATCTATTGCAAGCTGGTTACATCGAACCTGTAAAACAAGCTAAAACCAAAAGCAAAAAGGCTGAAGCAGAGGAGTAAACATGAAAGTTAGTGAGTTAAATATTGATATTGTATCGAACTATATTCGTGTTGATGTTACAGCCGACACTAAACCTATTTTAGACATGGTATTATCTGCAGCAATTTCATATTGCATGACATATATGGGTATTGCTGATAAGACTACACTTGATGATTATGAAGATATGCCTATTGCCGTATTGAGTTTATGCGGTGAATTTTACGATAATCGCACATTTACGGCCGTTGAAAATGCGGTAGTAAACCCTACGGCACAAGCTATCTTAGATAAGTATTCAATAAACTTATTATAGGTGAAATTATGTATAGAAAAGGTAGATTAAGCACTCTATTACAACATCAAGCAGAAATTCACGCTAACAGAAAATCAACCACTATGAATGAATTGGGGCAATATCCTATTGTTGATACAGTTATCGGCAATATGCATTGTGGTGTAATACCACAGACTGGCGGTCTATTAAGTGGTAGAACGGCAGAAACTACACTTGCTAGAACTACACATAAGATTGTGTGTAGGTATCGCAATGATATTGAGCCTGATATGTGGCTAATTATTGATGGGCAGAAATATAACCTCTTGTATGTTATGGATCCATACCTTAATAAAGAGCGACTAGAAATATTTACAGAGGTTGTAATCTAATGGGTATTGATATTGAAGCAGAAGGTTTAAGTGAGTTTTCTCAAGAGTTGCTAGACCTAGCGACTAAAGACTTTCCGAAAGATACAAAGAATTTTCTTCAACGTGCTGGTAATAAGCTAAAAGCTAATGCAAAAAACAACTATAAAAGCGGTACTACGCAAGGCACAAAGAACCTTATCAAAGGCCTTAAACGTGATAGAGCGTATAAGTATGGTAAGGATGAGTGGCAAGTGCGTGTTAAGAATACCGCACCGCACGCATGGTTAGTTGAACATGGCCATGTGATGCTAGGTCATTCTGCACAGGGTAAACCTAAATTAATAGTTGGTAACACAGGGGAAGCCTTTGTAAGAGGGAAAGCCATCATGGGTAAAACTGCTAAAGCCTTTCCGTCAGAATATCAAGGGTTAGCGGAAGAATTTATTGATAAGATGCTTAATGAAAAAGGTTTAGGCTAGTGATAACTGCAGTTGAAATAGTAAAAGCATTAACAGTAAAGTGTAGAGAACTGCTTAATTGTGATGTTAATGATAGGGATATTTCAGAGGGATTTACTAGACCATCATTTTTTATTGAGGTTGTAGACTTTAACAATGAAGATATAGGCGAAATCCTAAGAGGGGATACGCTTAATATCTATATCTACTACTTCAATGAAAAGCGTGAAATTGGCTATCTTAACTTACTCAAAGCAAGGGAAAGTTTGCGTGAGATGTTAGCAATGCCTGTTAGCGTAGCTGATGGATTTAGTATAACTGCATCTGATATAGTCGAAACAATCAATAAGGCTGATATGTCATATATCACTAACTTTGATGTAACGATCTATCAAAACAGACCAGAAGCAGATGCACCTTACATGGAAAAATTGGCGGTCAACGGAGAGTTGCAAGAGCCAACGGAAGAATAGTTATAGCACCCACCATGTATGGGTGCTATTTTTAATGGGTAAAAGGAGCAGAATATGGCGATTGGCTTACCAAATATTGATATCGTATTCTTGCAAAAGGCGGTATCTGCCGTGCTACGTTCCGAACGTGGTACTGCATTAATCATCGTTAAAGATGATAAACAAACAGAAATTGGCTATGATGTATTCAAATTTGAAGCAGACATTACCGATAAAAAATACAATGCCGATACAATTAAATTGTTGAAGCGTTGCTTCTATGTGAATGTAAATAAAGTAGTGGTATTACATGTACCATCTAAAACAGCTGCATTTGCAGATATTAAACAAGTATTAGACCGCATCAAGTATAACTGGGCTTGTACTACTGTTGCAGAATGGCAAACAGATTTAGTATCTTATACAAAATCTCGTAATGTTATCTCTAAAGGTCGCAAAGTTAAATGCGTAGTTGCTAATGTAGCAGTTGCAGATGATAAACACGTTGTAAATATGAAAGGTAATTTTGTACATGAAGCTGATGCGGTAGCTGGCACTAATGTCAAAATGACTGATTACTTACCACGTATTACATCTATTTTGGCTAACCTACCAATGAACCGCAGCATTACATACTACGAATTGGAAGATTTAGACTATGTGGATAACTCTTATGTTACTGCAGAAAAAGATGTAAATAAGTGGACTGATGAAGGCTGGTTGCTTCTTATCAATGATGATGAAGATAACGTAGTACGTGTGGGCCGTGGTGTTAATACATTGACTACATTCACATCTACTGATACAGAAGATATGCGTAAAATCATCATTGTTGAAAGTATGGATTTAATTCAAGAAGATTTATACTCTACATTCAAAAAATACTATGTAGGCAAGTATAAAAACCATTTGGACAACCAATACTTGTTTATTTCTTCTGTAAACGCTTATTTCAAATCCTTAACTAAAGTTGTTAATGGTGAAATTTTAGATCCAGAATATGATAATCATGCGTTCGTTGATGTAGAAAACCAAAGACAAGCATGGTTATCTGTTGGTAAAACAGAAGCAGAAGATTGGGATGAAGCGAAGGTTAAAGAAATGTCCTTCAAATCTACTGTATTTATTGCTGCTAAAGTTAAAATCTTGGATGCTATGGAAGATTTGTCCTTCCAAATTACTATGGAATAGGGGGTAAAGTATGGCAAGTAAAGACATTCATAATCAAATCTTGCGTGGTCAATTCGGTAAGGTATGGATTGACGGCGAATTATATGCCAATGTTAAATCTTTTGAAGCTAAAATCTCCCTTAAATATGAAGCGGTAGATATTAATGGTGAAATGGGTGTACACCAACGCTTAGTCGGTTTTGAAGGCGCTGGTACATTAGTACTTCACAAAATTGATAGCCGAGTAGCACAAAAGATTGCTGGCAAAATCAAAAATGGTAGTGTGCCAGATATCAAAATCGTATCTAAATTAACTGACCCAGATGTAAATGGTGCTGAACGCATCGAACTAACTGGTGTTACTTTAGATGAATTGACACATGGTTTTGAAAATAAAAAAGTACAAGAAGAAAGCTATCCTTTCAAATTTGCGGATTACAACTATCTTGACTTAATTCTTTAATATATGGGCGGTGCTTAATGCATCGCCTTTCCTTTTTAATGTGAGGTGGATAATATATGGCTAAATTACAACTTGAAGATTTGCTTAACCGCAATATGCAAGAGGGTTTTCAATCTAAAGATGTATATGTAAAAGGTTTAGGCGGTGAGTTAACTGTAATTCATCAACCATTACCAACTGTGTTGCGCATTATGGATGAAATCAAACAGGATGCAACACTATCAACTGTAATGGATGCAATGGTACAACTCATCTATGCTTGCGTTCCTTTGTTTAAGAATAAAGAATTACAAGCAAAATATGAATGTGCTGAACCTACAGATGTAGTGTATAAAGTGCTAAACGATAGCGTGGAAGATATTACTGCATTAGGTGAAGCTATCTTGGGTATGTATGGTATTGCAAATCCTGTTGAAGATGTAAAAAAGCAATAAGAGCGGACAGGGAACTAACAATGTTCCGCTATTATATGCAAAAAGGCCATACATTATCCTCGTTACTTGCATTAGATCCATTAGAACGCACGTTCTATTGTGCGTGCTTTGAATTGGATATGGAAGATTTAGAAAGGGGCAATAATGGCTAAAAGTATTAACGTATTACTTAGTTTAAAAGACCAATTCACCGCTCCTATGAAAAAGGCTGGGGATAGTGCCAAAGACACAGAACGTAAGATGGTAGCCATGAAGAATAAGTTAAGTAATTTTGGTAACGGAATTAATAACAAATTCTTAGGTATTGCTGGTAGCATCGGTAAGATGGGGTTAGCAATGTCAGGATTGGGTGCGTTCGCTAGTGTTGGTGCTATTGTTGATTATGGTAAGAAAGCACTTGATGTAGCAAAAAGTGCGGAACTATCTCAAACATTATTGCGTAATAGCTTGGCTAATAACAATTCATTGTATGATAAATCAGCACAATCGCTAGATGCTGCACAAAAGCAATTAAATGAGTATGCATCCAAGTGGGGTCAAGTAGGGGTTATCTCTGCTGGTACTATTCGTGCTGGTTATCAAGAGTTAAATAAATGGAATGTTCCTGTTGATAAGGTAGACGGCTTGTCAGAAGCCTTAACTAATTTAGTGGCTGGCAAATTTGGTATTAATGCTACGGCAGAAGATGCACAGTTAGCATCACAGGCAATCGGTAGAGCGTTCAATGGTGATGTAGCTGGCTTGACTAAGATGAAGATACCTTTAACGGAAGCACAAAAGCTAATCATCAAGAATGGTACAGAAGCAGAACGTTTGGCAACTATCAATGAAATAGTCAATGGTACATTCTCTAAACAGAATGAGATACTAGCCAATACACCAGATGGACAACTAAAACGCATGAAAAACCAACAGGCAGCATTAATGGCTACGATTGGTAAAGGCTTATTGCCTATGCAAAAGGCTTTTATTGATATGGTTAGCACTATCATGCCTATAGTTGCACCAGTCATTCAAGATATATTCAATACATTTAGTGGTGCATTTACATGGATAGCACAGGTAATTACAGAAAATAAGGAAACCATCAAAACAAATCTAACAGAGGGTATGAACGTAGTTAAAAGTGTTCTAGCCACTTTAGGTAGTGTTATTAAATGGTGTGTTGATAATCTTGGGTTCTTAGTGCCTGTTCTTAAAGTAGTTGTAGCTGGTTTTGTTGCTTTTAATGTAATATCTAGCATCTTACCTATATTGTTATCTATATTCAGTGGCTTTATGACTGTAGTAAAAATTGTAAGAGTATTGAATATGCTAATGATTGCAAATCCTATGGTGTTTGCATTATATGCCGTGATAGCTGCTATTGCGTTATTGATCTATAACTGGGATACAGTAAAAGAGGTAGCAATAGGTGTATGGGATGCTATTTCAAGCTATGCTAGTGAATTATGGGATAGCTTAGTAAGTGGATGTACTGAATTTGTAAATGGTGTTATAGAGGTTGTTACACCTATCTATAACCGATTTATGGAAATCATGAGTCCTATACTTGATGGTGTGATGCAAATCTTCAACGGAATTATTGATTTCATTGTAGGTGTATTTACAGGCAACTGGGATATGGCCTTTAGTGGTTTAGTACAAATCTTTAATGGTTACTTTGGTATTATCAAATCTATTGCACAGGATGTGCTTGGTTGGGTACAAGATAAGCTGCAATGGGCTGGTGAAAAAATCGATGCTATCAAAGAGGGCGGAGCATGGCTATATAACAATACTATAGGCCGTGTAACTGGTGAACATAATGCAACTGGTACTGAGTATTGGAAAGGTGGAGCGACATATGTCAACGAAAATCAACGTGGCGAAATTATCAATCTACCGAATGGCTCACAAGTAATTCCACACGATGAAAGCATGAAGCAATTAGCAAGTAGCCGTGGTAATGTAACAGTCAATGTAACAATACAGGGCAACCTAATAGGTAACGAAGACTTTATGGATGCGTGTGGTAGACACGTTACAGATAAAGTTATGTTAGCTATGGGTAATATGTAGGGGGTGTGAAATGAGCTTTCAAGACAACGCTAAAAGCGTAATGAAACAACGCTTAATGACGAAACAAGCGGACTTGCAAAAGTTAGCCGTAACACGTGCTACTAAGTTTGCAGATAAGATTTCACATGGTTTAGTCGGTAAGATTTTAGATTATGCCGAACGAAAACCAACTACAGATATTGTATTCCACTCTGAATTAACAGATGAGTACATAACATTGCCTGTAGTCCCTAACCCTTTACCTACAATTAATGAACCACAAGCTAATGAAACATTTAATGGTCTTAGAGGTGATATTAAACTTATAGGGCCATTAGGGTTGCGTACATTGACACTAGATAATATCTTGTTGCCGATTAATAAGGACTACTCCTTTATTCGTGGTAATGGTAGTGATGGGTTACAATGTTTGCAATTCTTTCAAGCACAACGGCAGATGAAAGCCGTGATGCGGATATGCATTATTCAATCAGATGGTAATGAAATCCTTAATATGCCGTGTGTCATTAATGATCTATCATACACTTATGACAAAATTGGCGATATTAAAGCCACAATAGGTATTGAGGAATATGTATATACTAATACATCAACAACGGCTCAATCTTCGACTGGTGGCGAAAATAAGGCTACAGATACAAAGACTACTGATAGTAAGGCGGTTAAGAAATGAAGTTACAGTATACGAACACAACCAAAGGCAAAGATGGTAAAGATGTTACTGAAACACGTGAAATTACCGCCTATACAAATAACTATCAAAGGTCAGATGGTATTGATACACTAGGTCAAGAATTTACATTTGATTTAGCAGATAATCCATTTGATTTTAACCTTATGGGTACAAGGCTTGCTGTTGGCGGTAAGGTAGAATTTAGCAATCAACTAAGCAACAATAATAAGAGCGCTACAACGCAACTGAACGAACAACAACAGGAGCAAGTAGTATTTCAAGGTATTATAGTAGCAGAAAAACAAAGCGGTGCTAACAAATATAGTTATACTTGCTTTGACTACTGCTTCTATCTCAACAAGTCAGAGATAGAAATTCAATTCAATGGTGTTAGTGGCCTTGAAGCTATCAAGAAGGTGTGTAGTGAAAATAGCGTTCCACTTGGTAATGTGGCTGATATTAAGACTAGTATCAAAAAGATATATCAAGGTGAAACAGTATCTGATGTTATTAAGGATATTATTAAGCAAGCCACAGAAGAAACTGGTTATAAATACCGCTTAGAATACCGAGATGGCAAGATACACGTTGAGGACTACAAGGACTTAGTGCTAGATAATGTTATCACTCAACCTATCAACAATTACTCAAGAGATTTGAGTATGGAAGATATGCGTAATAGCATTGTAGCCATATCTCAAAAGGAAAAGAGTACATCTGTTAAGTCTACTATTCAAGATGATGAAAGCATTAAGAAATACGGCTTAATCAAGAAGATAGTAAAAGTTGATAATAAGAAGCAAGCACAGACTGCTCAAATTGCTAAAAAGACTATTCAAGATACTAATAAGGTAGCTGAAAAATTAAACCTAACATTATTAGGTGATGATACAGTAAGGAGTGGTCGCATTATTATAATTGATGATTACACAGTAGATATACACGATAAATTCATAGTGGAAAACTGCAAGCATAATTATGGAGTTAATCATACTATGACATTAGATCTAAAGCGTGTAACTAAAGAACTTGATACAAGCAAGTACGCAACAAGTACTACTACAACTGTTACACCTAATTCTACAAATAGTACTGCTAATGCAACACAAGTTGATGCTGGTATGAACGCACTTAACGGATATCAGAGCGTATATCGTGATAACGGATGCGTAGATGTGGCAGTTAAGGCTGGTTCATACTATAGTCCGTTCTTAAAGCAACAGGCGGATATTGGCACGGCTAATGTAGATACACTAGTTAATAATGCTCAAAGTGCTGGGTATAAGGTAGAAGCCTTTGATGGCTATGCTAAAAAAGGCGACATCTTGGTGTATGGTAATAACCAACACGTTATTATTTCTGATGGTGCTGGCGGTGGGTTTGGTAACAGTAGTAGCGAAGGACACGCTAAATTCTATTCAGATGCCAATAACGCATGGCATACAAACGAAGCACCATCTAAAGTAATTAGAATGTCATAAGGGGGCATATATGGAAGAATGGCACAGCCAGATGGCTTCTATGTTTAAAGATAGAACTAACCCTATACGGATAGGTGCTTGCCTTGGAGAGGTTATCAGTACTTCACCATGGAAGGTAGCTATTAAAGATGGGAAGTTTATGATAGATGCATCTAATGGATATGTATGCTTTCAATTGATTCACCATATCACTACTTACTCTTATAGACATAGTGGCAAAATGACACATAAAGGGTGTCCAGCTGGCCCTAAATCTGATTACGATGCACAGGGCGAAGGTAAGATAGTACTTGATGAATTATGGAAAGCTGGCGATAAAGTACTTGTTATACCAGATGAAAATGAGCAACATTTCTTTATCGTTGATATTGTGAAAGAGGGGGTATGATGTTCCCAAAGGACTACAATTTCACAAACTCTATCCAATCAACTGCAACGGCTACTAACTCACAACATAAAGTGGGGCGGTCATTTAAATTCGACTATAAGACACATCGTTTTGTATTTGAGGATGGTCGCAATGTAGAAGATACGCAGATTGAAGCGATTAAACAATGGATTGAGTTATTTATTCGTACTGAAATGAAGAAATACTTAATCTATAGTGATAGCTTTGGGTTAGATCTAACTAAGCTATTAGGGTACAGATTGCCACGAGCATATAAAGTATCTGAAATAAAAAGAAGAATAACCGAAGGTATCATGAACAAAGTACCATGTGTTGTAGTTGTCAAAGATTGGCAATTCAATGCTGGTATTTTTTATTTCACAGTAGTTACTAATACAGGGGAAGAGGTGAAGATAGAACATGAATTCGAATTATAGTGTTGATAGCATCCATAATACGATGCTTGAAAACATTGATGATGCGTATCAGAAAACGGAAGGCTTTCCAACGTATGACATAACAAGAGGTGAAGCATTTGCTTTACTTGAACTGTGGAAAAAGGCGGAAGAAATTGAACGCAAACAAAACGTGGATAACTTAACAGGCGATGAACTGACAAGGGTAGTATTCCAACGCAAAGGAACGCAACGAAAGTTAGCAACTAAGGCAGTATGTAACCTACGCATTGTAGATGGTAATGGCACTATACATGAGGGCGATTTATTCGAAAGCGAAAGCGGTATTCAATACGAGTCGCTAGAAAATAAGGATGTAGTGAATAACTCTATCATCAAAATTCGATGCACTAAAGCTGGTGCAGTTGGTAATGTTCCTAAAGGTAGCATTACACAAATGCCTATTACTATTGCTGGTATCAATGCAGTTATCAATGATGATGCTGCAAAAGGTGGCGAAGATGAAGAAGCAGATGATGATTTGCGTGAACGCTACTATGAAGAGTTAAGAGAACCAGCTACGAGCGGTAACGATTACCACTACAAGCAATGGGCCAAAGAGGTCGAAGGTGTAGGCGAAGCTAATGTAATAGGCTTATGGAATGGCAACAATACTGTTAAAGTGATTGTTATTAATTCCGATAGAAAGGCTGCTAGTACCGATTTAGTTAAAAGGGTACAAGATTACATAGACCCAGAAAGCAAAGGTATTGGTGAGGGGCAAGCACCTATAGGGGCACATTGTACTGTAGTTAGTGCTACAGAGGTACCTATCAATATTGATGCTAGAGGTGTACAACACACTACAACGGCTACTAAATCCACTATTACAAATGACATTACTGAAGCGGTAACCGCTTACCTAAAGAAGATAGCCTTTAAACAAAACTATGTATCAGTCGCACAAATTAGTAACATTATCATTGATAATGCTGGTGTTACTGACTATGAAAGTGTAACTGTAAATGGGCAGACAACTAAAATTAATCTAACAAATGAACAAGTTGCCGTATTAGGTACAGTTAGCGTGGCTTTAAATGACTAATAAAGACTTCAAAGAGTATGCACTTAGAGCCATTAATAAGATGTATCGTAATGATCCATGGGTTAGAGAACTATATCAAGCAGCTGGATTACAACTGCAAGATATAGATGAACTCCTAGATGTGCTACTAGATAATGGCTTCTTTGATGCGGTAGGTGAACGTGGCTTAAAGGTTTACGAAAAAGATTTAGGTATCAAAGGTGATGGCTCAATTGAACAACGAAGAGCCATAGTGCAAATGTTATGGAACAACAATGGCAAGTGTACACTAGATAGAATTAGGGCGATTGTTAAGACATTCGTATTAGATGATGTAGATGTCCAGTTTGAAGATGGTGTATTAAAGTTAGAGTTTAACAACTCATCCTTTGTATATGCTATACCACAAATAAGAAGCAACTTAACTGTGGTTAAGCCATCACATATTGGATTAAGTATTAATGATGTGCATAGCGTTGATACTGAACTTTATGCTGGCGGTATTGTTACAACATTTGAAACAACTACAATCAATCCTATGGTAGGCTTCAATTCTGCGTTAGATGATGCATCTATAGTGGCTGGTGTATACATTACTAAGGCTAATGTAATTAATCATATTAATTGTTAAGGGGGTATATAATGCCTAGTCAATATCCACAGAATGTGGTAACGAAAAATGGTTTGGCAATGATTGCTGAAAGTGTAGCTACACGTAAAAATTTAATGTTTACACGTGTAGTAGTAGGTGACGGAGATGCTACAGGTCGAAATTTTAACGATATGACATCTGTAATTTCTCCTAAAATGGAATTGCCAGTAACAAGCGGTGTAAATGAGGGTAACGGTCAATATTTAATTACTGCTACGTTATCCAACAACACTTTAAGTGTAGGCTTCTTCCCACGTGAAGTTGGCTTGTATGCAAAAGTTGACGGTAAAACAGAAATGCTATATAGCTATACAAATGGTGGCAATAATGTAGGATATGTTCCAGATAAGACAACACCTATTGATAGCGAAATTTATAAGATTAGAACAGTAATTGGTAATGCCAAAAATATTACTGTGAATATGTCTGATAGTACATTTGTTACTAAAGGCGAACTGGATAGATATGTTTCAATTACATCTGGCGGATATTTCAAAGATGCAAACAAAACTAATACTGGGTTATCATTCATTAAAGGTGATAATACATCTAAAGTGATTGATTTTATCACCTCTAATTACAATGATAGTGATGCTAATAAAGTGCTTAATTTATCAACGCTAAAAAGTCTATTAGGGCAAGGTGCTATTGTAGCATCTAAACTAACTCAGAATGGCGGATATGTGAAATTTGCTAATGGGTTTACTATACAATGGGGAGTTGGCGGACAAGATAATGTAACGAAAACAGAAGTTACCTTCCCTATTAGATTTACTACATTTTTTATGGCTAATGCTATTGATGCGTATTGGAGTGGTTCAGATACACCTAGATATTTTGCAAATTCTGTCAATGAAAGCAGTAATACAAAAGCAGTATTTACAGCAAGCGATAGATATGCAGCATCATATTATTGGTTTGCATTAGGCATGGCATAAGGGAAGGAGAAAACACATGAATCAATATGTATTTGTATTAAATGAACAAGGTGAACGCATTACATCTTTTGTTGATAATTTGATTAGCAAAGACGAATTACTAGATCATGCTAAAAAAGAGTGGCCAGATGCAGCGGATTATATTTACTCTGCAGACGGCGATAGTATGCTAGATGAATTTATGAAAGGCAAGTTATATGTAAATGGTGAATTTGTTGTACCGCAACCAAAAGAACCAACTAAGGCAGAACAAATTGCAGAAATCAAAAATTACTATGATAAACGATTTGAAACGCTGGAGCAAATGGTATTAAGACGGCGTTTGATTAATGGCGATATTACCGACTTGCAAGAACAATTTAAGAAGTTAAATCAAGAAATGGTATTAAAGATTAAGGCGGTGAAATAATGGAAGCGTTCGAAATTAAAAGTGATGTTCCTGTTATGAAGTTTTGCGAATTTTGTTACGCAACTTTAAATGAAAATGGCACTTGCCCTACAGAGGGTTGTATTCATAATGATCTAATGGATTTGGAAGAGGATGATGCGGATGTTACCAGTCCAACACAACTTTAATGTCATTAAAGGGGAAGCAATCACTCTAAATGTGGGATATACAAATGCAGTAGATAGTGAAAGCCTATTTGCGTGTGTTAGAAAATATCCAACGGATGATGAGTACAAGGCAAAGTTTGATGTGGCAGTATCACAAGAGGGGTTAGAAGGTGATGAGTTAAGTAAAATCATCTTATCATTGGATACAAACACATTGGACTATGGCAAGTACTATTGGGATTTATTCCTATGGAGTGGCGAAAAGCCTATTAAATGTCTGATAAAAGGTGAAATAACAATAGCTGAAGGCATCAGTAACAGGGGGAAATAATATGAGTGATGAAAATATTCATATAAAGTCTAATGATGATGATAAAATCATTGTCAAAGATAATACCCAAATCATTAAATTGCAAGGGCCTAAGGGTGAACCAGGGGAGCAAGGGCCTCCTGGCCCTCCTGGGCCAAAGGGAGAACCTGGCAAGAATGGTATTGACGGACTAAACGGCGAACAAGGGTTACAGGGTATTCAAGGCCCCCCTGGTAAAGACGGAAAGCCTTTTACTTATGATATGTTCACACAAGAACAATTGGAGAATTTAAAAGGCCCTAGAGGTGAACAAGGACCACCAGGACCGCCTGGTACTGGTGCTAATGTAGATTTATCGCCGTATGCAACTAAACAAGATGCCGAAAATCTTTACCTAAAAAAAGTTGATATAAGAAACTACCTTACCATGCTAGGAGACCCTAAGTATGCACTGAAAACAGAGTTAAACGATTATTTATCTAAAACAGATGCTACAAATAATTACGCTCAAAAAGGTTGGGCATCTCAAACGTTTGCCTATAAAGGTGATTTAGGTGTCTATATTAAGAAATCCGAAATCGGTCAATATGCGTTAACTCCTGGCGACGCTTCTAGTCGTTACGTTAATAAACTAGAGGGTCAGTCCTTCGCTCAAAAATCTGAATTAAGTGAGTATGTTAAGAAAGCAGAAATTAATCAGTATGCATCAAGTACACAAGGGCCACCAGGTCCTAAAGGTGAGCCGTTTAAATATTCTGACTTCACGCAAGACCAACTTAATGCACTTAAAGGACCAAAGGGTGATAAAGGCGAGCCGTTCAAATATTCTGATTTTACACCAGAACAATTACTAGCTTTAAGAGGGCCTAAAGGAGACCCTGGAAGTGGTGGTGGACAAGTAACTTCACAACCAGTAGAAATATATGAAGTTGTATGGGGAACGGCAATAGCAGGTGAGCGAGGTGCGGATAGAGGATATTTAGCATATGATCCACTTACAGGTTGGGGGTACTTGCATTTTGACTTTAAATTGACTGCCCCTTCCGGTAATGGCAACGTGGTCGCATCGCTTCCACCAAATTCGCCAGTTGCTGTACGACTAATAGAAAAAAGCGTTAATGTAAATAACAATAGTGTTTATGTTGAACGAAACAGTCGTATGATTAAGGCTTGGGGTGTTCCAGCGAACACTCGGTATATTATTGATATTATTGGTTATTGGAGAAAGGTGTAATAGATGTGGACTTGGCAGTTTGAGTTGAACGACATCTTAACTACACTCACAATAGTGGGTGTGGTTGCAGGTGCCGGATATAGATTGTTGATTATTCCGTTGTTACAACAATTAGACTCACAACGGATGCAAGATAATCTTATCTTTCAAGAAAAATGGGGTGTATTAACTGATACACTAAAAGATTTGAAAGATGAAATTAAGTTATCACGTGCAGAGCGAATAAAAGCTGAGAGCAAGCAAGTGTTGTTGTCAGCAAAAGTTGAAGCATTAGAAGTGCGTGTTGAGGATATTAAGGATGAACTTCATGAACATACCTCAAAAGCTCATTAATTCAATTAAACAATCTTACCAATCTGTGAGGGTGGCTAACATCCACCCCACAGGTGTATTTGCTACAAGGGTACTAGTACTAATCATGCTAGTACCTATTTTGTTAGTAGTTACTCAATACATCATGGCTTTTATTAGCGGTTATGTATCTGATGATGCTAATAAGATGATTAGTGTAGGTATTAATATCATAGATCATATCTTTATCCCTTCTGTTCTAACTGCACTTGTAGGCTTCCTTGCATTGTGGATAGATAAAGATGGTAATGGTATTCCAGATAAATTAGAGGAACCGCCAAAGATACCTATGATTGAAAGGGGCAATGTGGATGACAAACATTAGTTTAAGCGATTTGAATGATTATTGTAGCCGTGCAGTAGGTGAAATTAATAAGGTATATCTACATTGGACTGCTGGAAGATATAACCAACAATTTGATGATTACCATATCAATATTGATGGTAGTGGTAATATTTACATTGACGGCGAACTAACAGACCATAAGAACCATACATGGATGCGTAATAGTGGTGCAGTTGGTATCTCTTTAGATTGTGCCTATAATGCACAATGGGTAAATAACTTAGGTAATTATCCACCAACAGATGCACAGATTGAAACGCTAGCACAAGTAGTGGCAGTATTGTGTGTTGATTTAGGGTTACCAGCTAGTATCAGTAATGTACTAACTCACGCAGAAGCAGCCGATAACATGGACGGCTGGTATGCACATGAACCATACGGCCCTAATTCTACTTGCGAACGTTGGGATTTGTGGGTAGTCCGTGAAGGTGATGAAGCTGGTAGTGGCGGTGATGTAATTCGTATGAAAGCTAAATATTATGCTCAACAATGGGGAAGTAATATATAGGGGGTATATATGTATGTTAAAGTTAAACAATTTACTGAAAAGTATCCTTGGTGCGTTCCTGTTATTCTTATCATTGTGTGCTTCCTCTGTGTATGGTTCTACACCAACAGAAGCAGTAACATTGACACCACAGGAATACGTAACGCTGAAAACGAACTTCGAAACGCTAGAGAGTACAATCAACAAGCAATTGACTACAATCAACGAGTTAGAAATGCAGTTGAGAGTAGCCAAGCTATCAACGAACGAACAGAAGAGCGAATTAATCGAAGCGTTGAACTTAATCAGCGAACAGAGGATGCAATTAACAGAAGCACGGAACTTACTACAGAAGCAAGAGCAGATGCTGAACGAGCAAAAGTTATCATTGGCGAAAGCCGAA
>OIFP01000116.1_pt1 | contig 36346 bp, 34 predicted proteins | sample 1582061 | NCBI WGS metagenome assembly OIFP01 (sample SAMN07501072, study PRJEB24779) | human gut metagenome | isolation source: stool | host: human infant | place: USA: Pittsburgh, PA | reverse complement strand
ACGGAGTGGAGCCAGAAAGCTACCTCCGCTATGTCCTTGACGTCATAGCCGACTGGCCGATAAACCGGGTCGGCGAACTGCTCCCCTGGCGCGTAGCACTGCCGACTGAATAACACATCCCCGTCAATACGGTTCTTGCTGCACGCTTACCCTTCTGTTGCTCACTCAGGGCATGTAAATCATGCTCAAACCACGCCCCCTGAGCATCTGTCTGCAGAATCAACCGGCCATGACAGGAAAGGCAGAAACAATGCCGGATATTTCTGCTGAGCGCAGAGTCGGCACTGATAATGTGCTCACCCGGCGTGATCCCCAGCCCCGTTTTTATACCGTTCATTCTGCTACCCCCTCCTCACTGAAACGCCCGGTCTGGCAGTGTGTGCAGTACTGCTCCCCATAATAATCGTGGTGACATTGCCTGCAGTACCAGCTGGCTTTACGTACCACGGGTAAGGCATCCGGGACGAATTGCTGCAGACGTTTAATCAACCGTATTTCTCTGCGTTCCGGCCTGACATAAGGACATTGCTGCGCGTGCTCCGTCAGCCCGTCGTCAGTGTGTTCAAACCAGGGCCGTTCGGTGTCGTATTGCGGGTGGTATCTGAGTGCACTGCCGCAAAGGTGGCAGGTGTAGTGGGCATAAGGAGCAGTTTGTGCGGTACGGGCACCGGTCAGACGTCCGTTGCCATCAAGTGCGAGAAAAGATTTTGCGTACATAGTATATGTTCCTCTGCGCCAGACGACACACAGGCAACAGCCGTCCCGGTACGGGCAGCGTGGTCAGGTGTGAATGGCGGTTTTCAGTTCAGTCTCAGAAGGGAAAATCAGTGTGGTCGCTGTGAACACGTCATCACACTAAGGTCAGATAAGTCGTCTGTCGGGCTCAGCCACGACTGCAGCCAAAGTTGCGCTCACCGGTGCCGTAAGCTTTGGTACTCTCCTTCGCCAGATAGTCAGCACGCTCCAGCACCTGCTGAAAGCCGGTGTCATCATCGCGTTCCAGCCACACCGCCGGCCTGACCGGAAAATGTGCCAGCGTGTCATAACGTCCGGCATCCACTCCCAGGGCACTGCACCACGCCTGTTTAATCATCCCGGCCAGTGATCCCGGAGCGCGGTAATCGCCGGCACGACACCAGGTATCCCGGTTGACCAGCAGCATCAGGTGATAGTGTTTTTTACCTTTGCACTCCCCAAACTCCCGGGCCCAGACGTAATGCAGGGTTGTGGGATGCACGCGTTTACCTTCCCGATGCTTACGTTTCTGGTAAGCGTCGATTCGGGCTTTCAGGGCATTGATGAAGCGGGATATCACAGCTGCGTCCGTTGCTGCCGGTACATCCGGGAAACGCAGGTCAACCCGCAATGCCGTCAGGCGGGAATGAACATTCAGTGCGTGCCGCACCGTCTCACGAATACGTTGCTGCCAGAAGGGGTTGTATTTGTAGGTCATGGTTAAATCTCCGTATGGTTCATACGGAATAACCACGTCGTAAAAAATGCGCAGAGCCCCTGAGGTGACCTCCGGCAGGACACTGTCTCAGGCACTCTGTGATAACCCGAACGGTCATCGCCGGACTGACGATTGAATTCCCGGCGTTGTTTTTTTAATGTAAAAAACAGGTTACGGATAAGGCGTGGAGAGGGAGCGATCGTGATACGCAAAAAGAAGTGCAGGGACTGTGGTAACGCAATTACTCATAATACAGTATGTTGCCCGTATTGTGGCGCTGTCGACCCCTTCGGTTATTACCGGAAGACCGATCGTCTGCTCTGTTTACTGACGTTACTGCTGGTGCTGATTCTGGTTACCGTTTCAGGCGTCAGTGTATTTGTACTGTTGCAGTAGGTTACAGAGGAGGGATTATCAGGAATCGGCGGGGCAGAGCGACCCGCTGCGTTTGTTGTGCCAGACAGTAACGCACCGGCTCCCTGCAAAATGGTACCTGAATCAATCACAGTCAGGTATTCCGCCAATCCGTGATCGAATCGAGCGGAATACTCAGCCCCGACAAATACGAGTCCCCTTCAGAAGATACAGGCCGGTAATGCCTGAACGCCTGCCCCTCTGTACACCATTCCCTTTTGATTTCGAATTCTTTGTTGCCGTTATACTGCTTAATGTTCCCGATCTTCCGGTGCACAGATAACACCGGAGTCATCGTAGCGCGGATTCAAGATTCAGGTGACATATTTCCAGACGGAAGCCGGCACGCGATCGTAAAGTTTGTTCATTGTCAGTTCTGCCAGCCGGTGATCGACCGCAGAGTTAAAGGCTTCCAGCTCCGCAGGGGTAAGTTTATAACGTGTGTGGGAAATCACTTTTTCCAGCGTCTCCCGGGATGAACAACGACGGAACTGCTCTGGTTTTAACTTCCATTCGTCTCTCGTTACTTTATGCTGTAATCAACGTGATACTGCCAGCATACCGCACCAGACTGACATTCTGGTACCCTCCCCAAACTCATTACTCCCGTGCAACCACTTAACCGGTCTCTCAGCAATATCGCCTTAACGCTACGTTTAGTTATCCGACACCGGATGTCCGATGCCATTGCGACAACCTGAAGGTAACCAGCCAGTTAGCTGAGATGTTAAGCTGCTGGCTGCATACACCTTGCCAAATCTAATCGCTGTTATCTTAACCAATTTCCAGGATACAAGGGGGCGATTACTGAGAATGCTCTCAGACTGTCACTCACCAGATCGGATACGTTTACCGCTCAGGCGGATGCTTAATGCACTCTGTTCAGGTGCATTGCAGGTACGTTTTATGTACGCAGGTTATACGCCAGTTATCAGGGATAACCCTGTGAGTACAACGCAATCTGTTGCTACTGGGTAGACTGGTCTGCTGATCACACTCACAGATTTATTTCACATATATGAACTCATGTGTTTGAGCTCTCTTATATATTTATAATACCAATCAGACAGTCTTATCCCACCAGTGATACCTGTCGCCTGCCCACAGGTCACGGGCTGATGCACCACAACCGCCTTCAAAAACAACTCTGCAATTATCAGAACGCCAGTTTTCCCCTTGTCTCACGAAAGTCCTCCCTCCTTTATCACGTGCGCGTGCGGAAGCATCGTTTCGCAACAATCACCCGACATACCGGTACGGCTCAGCCACCGCAATCCCCCCGTTTATCTCCTGACGGTCACATTCCCGATTATTTTTTACGTTTTTCCCCGGTTGTTATGCCGGGGAAGGTGGTGCGTTGTTTTCATCACCAACGCCGGTTGAGATTAACAACATCCGGAGGAACATTTTCATGAATACCCCAGTTTCACTGATGGATGACCAGATGGTCGACATGTCGTTTATCACTCAGCTGACCGGCCTGACCGATAAATGGTTTTACAAGCTCATCAAGGATGGTGCCTTTCCTGCCCCCATCAAACTGGGCCGTAGCTCCCGATGGCTGAAAAGTGAAGTGGAAGCCTGGTTGCAGGCACGTATTACACAGTCCCGTCCGTAATTCCTGACCGTTATCCGTTCAACCGCAGCAAAGGCATGATCCGGCCCCCGGAGGCATTTTGCTGCGCGCTAAAGGAGAGAATATTATGCAAAAACTTGAAAACCGGTGTGAGCTGCTGCTCATCCAGCATCAGAAATGGATGACAAACGTGACGAGGCTTATCGTCGCTCATGGAATGGGGGCTCCGCATCTTCATGGTTATCACCGCCTGACCCTGGCCCACTTTTTTCTGCCAGAAAAAGGCACCATCATCTCAGTGGCACCACAGGGACTCTATCAGGTCGTCAACCCGGGAACACCACCGTTCATTCCTGCCATTCAGGAAGGGTTAATGACCAGCATTCAGACCCATGAAATCATGCTGCTTACACATTTTAATCTGGGCGGCGTTTTACTCAGTGAGCTACATCGTCTGGGTGAAAACCGGCTGGCAAACAGGCTGAACAGCCTGCTCCGGCGTTTCGACGATCGTGATCTCTACCACACGCTGATATGGCTGTGCTGGTATGATCTGATGTGTGCCCACTCCATGCAGCCCTGGACTGAAGAGTTAAAGCATAAATCACATGCAGAGCTTGAAAACTGGGCTGTGGCGCGCAAACGGGAAAAGCGCGAGCTGGAACTGATGATTGACGAGTACCTGTTATACGCCTGTTGATTCATAACGCTCCCGGGCCTCCGCACACTTACTTTTCCTCCGTCACCCTCATGCAGAAGCGGGGGTGACGGGCATACTGCGATACCACCACTGAATAATCCGTCTCAGCAACAGGGAACATTATAAGCCAAAGGATTGCTCATGCCATCTTATCAGTTTCTGGCTGTAGCACGCATTCAGTTCAGGCAGCGTGATATTGTTTATTTCGGAAAGCAGGACATAGGTGGTTTTTCCTTCCTGCACGACAGAGAGCCTGAGTTGAGATGCAAGAATGTTCAGCAGGACGTTCAGCTTTTTCCTGTTCCGGAACCGGCCCGGGCCACACTGGAGAATATAATTTTTCCTGACACGGGGCGGGCATTCTCCGCGGCACTCCTCAATGAGCCAGTCGAGCAGCTCCCGGGCGTCCTGCAGCTGCAGTTCAGATTCATCAGGTAACGCAAATAATTTTTTATATTCATCTGTGTACCACGAACTTATTACGACAGCAGACGTCATGATATCGGCAGAGATTTTCCCTTCACCCTGACTGAAATACTGCAATAACGCAGCAATTCTCGCAATGTTTTCTGTTTTTTTTGAAACATGTCCCCGAAACTGGCTTAAGGGTCCGGAAGGAGACAAATCCTGCTCCAGAACATTATAGTGATCAATAAATATTTTTTGCGCTTCAGGAGAAAAATGCAGACAATAACGTTCATCCTTACTGGATTTTTCAATACTGCCTCTGGCCAGCTCCATTAATCGTTCATGAAATGCCGTTAATGATCCTCCCGGGGTCACAGCTCCGTTAATAAAGCGTTTCCCCTGCGTGGTGGCAGGTTTACTGATTAGACAACGGGCAAGAAAACCACTGTCCCTGGCAACAGAACCTTTTCGCTCCATATATCGGTCAAAAAGACCGGGTTGTACCATGAGGGATAATGTCATTCTGGCATTTTCAATCATCTGTTCGGGTTCATTCTTTCTGTCCACCGACAATACGGAGCCATCCCACATTTTGTTAATAAAAGGCAGCTCAGACAGGGTATACCCATCAAATATTATACCGGCTTCATCTGACATAATACCCACTGAACGCCATTTACCACAAAGCTGATTCTTAATTGCCGCAGTCGTGGCATCATTAAAAATGAATTTATATCTTACAGGTTTTTCCCCTCTGTTTTTCTGAAGCGCTTCCAGTTGTCTGAGCGTTTCTGACTCATCCGCGCCTTTGCGGAGTTCTTTATTCAGTTTTGACAACAATGCTTTTTTCTGCGCCTTTAAAAGCTCTTCCTTATTTTTCCATGTCGTCAGTTCATTTTTGTGTCTGGAATATAACAGCATCTCCTGCTGGTACAGGGGCTCCATTAATAATTTGTCCACTGCGGTTTTTCGTTCTCCGGACTCAGCAAGCGTCAGTAAGAAAAGAGAAACCGGCCCCCGTAGTGTATTCAGTCTGCAGACATCAATCAGATTCTGGCAGACAAGTGAAACAGCGCCCAGGGCAGATGCTGCCACAAGCCCCAGGGGAGCCTGCGTGATTTGCTGAGCTTCAATAACGGCATCACGAATGAGTGGAGGCAGCGAGCTCAGGGGAAACTCATCAGGATACTGAAAGTATGGCATAATGACCTCACAACACACAGAACATAAAGTACCGCAACTATTGCTACTAATAGCAAAAATAGCAGCAGAATCAATACAGGATAAAAATTTCTGTCGATTTTCAGATTAAATAATAACCATTCGGTATTTTGTCGCTAAAGAATGTCAGAATGAATCTGTGCGTCTACGGGCGCTCTCCGGAACACACACGTTGATTAAATTTCACACAACAACGTACCAGCAAAAAGCATCATCCAGGGTATTGCAGGTACGGGTTTCCTGCCGGGAATAAACATAAACAGTTTCCCCGGAGTAACGCTTTCAGAAAACTGCCCTCCTGAAGAAGAATAAAATAAAGAAAATGACAGTTCCTGCACTGAATGCTGAGTACAATATTCTATGGACAGGATGACATTTTTATAAATAACAAAAACCATTTAATACTGATACATCAATAAAATACTTCCTCCCTGCTGACACAGATAAAATGCAACATTTTTTCTTCAAATACTTCTGTATAATCGCCAGCCAATGATGAGAATGGATTAAAATAACACTTCTTCGACAAACACAAAAACCAGCCTTCATTTTCACATCATCATCCAGTTTTAATTAAACCCTGACGAGCGACAGTATTTCAGTTCAGGAATTAAAAGCCAGCTATTACTCAGTAAAAACACCACCAACTAATAATATCTCAGCAGATATTTCCTGACCAGGATGACACATTTATTAAAGTTTTTTTACAGGACACTTCACATTACTGAACGCTATTCCGACAGTATCACTACACAAATAAAAAAGGGAACTGGATAAATATTCATGCCGGAAGAATGGTGTAACAAAAGCATTTAATCATTACGTGCGTATTCCTATCTATTCGATCACGGTTTGGCCAAACCGTGATCGATTCAGATGCCATTTTGCAAGTACGCATGACCCGGAAGGGAAACACTTAACAACATGGTATCAACAGATATCATTACGTGCGCACTCTTATAAAAATACACAGCAGAAGCAAGATAACTCTAAACGTAAATTTAATATCTCCCACTGACTGCCCCGACAATATACTGAAAAATACTCACCTCAGTAAACATAAACACACCTGATAATCAGGCTGCAAGATGAATATTTTTCTCCTTTACGGAGTAATCAGCCTGCTGTTTAACAATAACCGCGTATTTTCATGGAAGGATATCACCCAATAACGGATAACTCCTGCCCTCCTTCATGTTAATACGCAACATCCCCATCGATTCCAAACAATTTCAGACAGATATTATCTCCGTGGATCCCCCGCCACCTTTCCGGTGTGCGGGGTTTTGTCTTTTTTCACCGGGAATACATGTATGAATCCGTCTGATGCCATTGAGGCAATTGAAAAACCGCTCTCCTCCCTGCCTTACTCGCTTTCCCGTCACATCCTGGAACATCTGCGCAAACTCACCCGTCACGAGCCCGTGATTGGCATTATGGGTAAAAGCGGGGCCGGTAAATCTTCACTCTGTAATGCCCTGTTTCAGGGGGAGGTCACACCGGTCAGTGATGTTCACGCCGGCACCCGGGAAGTGCAGCGCTTCCGTCTGAGTGGTCACGGTTACAGCATGGTTATCACTGACCTGCCCGGGGTGGGCGAGAGCCGGGACAGGGATGCAGAGTATGAAGCCCTGTACCGTGACATTCTGCCTGAACTGGACCTGGTGCTGTGGCTGATTAAAGCCGATGACCGGGCCCTGTCTGTGGATGAGTATTTCTGGCGACACATCCTGCAGTGCGGACATCAGCAGGTGCTGTTTGTGGTGACACAGGCCGACAAAACGGAGCCCTGCCATGAATGGGATATGGCCGGCATTCAGCCCTCTCCCGCACAGGCACAGAACATTCGCGAAAAAACGGAGGCGGTATTCCGTCTGTTCCGGCCTGTACATCCGGTTGTGGCCGTATCGGCCCGCACCGGCTGGGAAGTGGATACGCTGGTCAGTGCGCTCATGACAGCGCTTCCCGACCATGCCGCCAGTCCCCTGATGACCCGCCTGCAGGACGAGCTGCGCACGGAATCTGTCCGCGCTCAGGCCCGTGAGCAGTTTACCGGTGCGGTGGACCGGATATTTGACACAGCGGAGAGCGTCTGTGTTGCCTCTGTTGCACGCACGGTTCTGCGTGCCGTCCGTGACACAGTGGTCTCTGTTGCCCGCGCGGTATGGAACTGGATCTTCTTCTGAACCTGTTGTGGATGATGTCCTCCCTGCCTCTAAGTATGCTCACAAAAGCGCTGTTTTCGTTACTGTCTCTCTTGTCCGTGCAATAGCTTGATAAAAGAATAAAACGATCAATACCCATTTTACCGATCGTTAATATCGATCGTTATGCTAATAATAACTCCTGTTAGCAACGTGCGCAGATACACACAGACATGAGATTCAGGGAACAACAGAGCCACACGTCAGAAACTTCCGTCAGCCGGACCTCCGGCACTGTAACCCTTTACCTGCCGGTATCCACATCTGTGGATACCGGCTTTTTTATTCACCCTCACTCTGATTAAGGAAATGCTGATGAAACGACATCTGAATACCTGCTACAGGCTGGTATGGAATCACATTACGGGCGCTTTCGTGGTTGCCTCCGAACTGGCCCGCGCACGGGGTAAACGTGGCGGTGTGGCGGTGGCACTGTCTCTTGCCGCGGTCACGTCACTCCCGGTGCTGGCTGCTGACATCGTTGTGCACCCGTGTGAAACAGTGAATGGCGGAACACTGGTAAACCATGACAACCAGTTTGTATCCGGAACAGCTGATGGCGTGACTGTCAGTACCGGGCTTGAGCTGGGGCCGGACAGTGACGAAAACACCGGCGGGCAATGGATAAAAGCGGGTGGCACAGGCAGAAACACCACTGTCACCGCAAATGGTCGTCAGATTGTGCAGGCAGGAGGAACTGCCAGTGATACGGTTATTCGTGATGGCGGAGGGCAGAGCCTTAACGGACTGGCGGTGAACACCACGCTGGATAACAGAGGTGAGCAGTGGGTACACGGGGGAGGGAAAGCTGCCGGTACAATTATTAACCAGGATGGTTACCAGACCATAAAACATGGCGGACTGGCAACCGGAACCATCGTCAACACCGGTGCAGAAGGTGGTCCGGAGTCTGAAAATGTGTCCAGCGGTCAGATGGTCGGAGGGACGGCTGAATCCACCACCATCAATAAAAATGGCCGGCAGGTTATCTGGTCTTCGGGGATGGCACGGGACACCCTCATTTACGCCGGTGGTGACCAGACGGTACACGGAGAGGCACATAACACCCGACTGGAGGGGGGTAACCAGTATGTACACAACGGTGGCACGGCAACAGAGACGCTGATAAACCGTGATGGCTGGCAGGTGATTAAGGAAGGAGGAACTGCCGCGCATACCACCATCAACCAGAAAGGAAAGCTGCAGGTGAATGCCGGCGGTAAAGCGTCTGATGTCACCCAGAACACGGGCGGTGCACTGGTTACCAGTACAGCTGCAACCGTCACCGGCACAAACCGCCTGGGAGCATTCTCCGTTGTGGCGGGTAAGGCTGATAATGTCGTACTGGAAAATGGCGGACGTCTGGATGTGCTGAGCGGACACACAGCCACTAATACCCGTGTGGATGATGGCGGAACGCTGGATATCCGCAACGGTGGTGCCGCCACCACCGTATCCATGGGGAATGGCGGTGTACTGCTGGCCGATTCCGGTGCCGCTGTCAGTGGTACCCGGAGCGACGGAAAGGCATTCAGTATCGGAGGCGGTCAGGCGGATGCCCTGATGCTGGAAAAAGGCAGTTCATTCACGCTGAACGCCGGTGATACGGCCACGGATACCACGGTAAATGGCGGACTGTTCACCGCCAGGGGCGGCACACTGGCGGGCACCACCACGCTGAATAACGGCGCCACACTTACCCTTTCCGGGAAGACGGTGAACAACGATACCCTGACCATCCGTGAAGGCGATGCACTCCTGCAGGGAGGCGCTCTTACCGGTAACGGCAGCGTGGAAAAATCAGGAAGTGGCACACTCACTGTCAGCAACACCACACTCACCCAGAAAGCCGTCAACCTGAATGAAGGCACGCTGACGCTGAACGACAGTACCGTCACCACGGATGTCATTGCTCAGCGCGGTACAGCCCTGAAGCTGACCGGCAGCACAGTGCTGAACGGTGCCATTGACCCCACGAATGTCACCCTGACATCCGGTGCCACCTGGAATATCCCCGATAACGCCACGGTTCAGTCGGTGGTGGATGACCTCAGCCATGCCGGACAGATTCATTTCACCTCCGCCCGCACAGGGAAGTTCGTTCCGACAACTCTGCAGGTGAAAAACCTGAACGGGCAGAATGGCACCATCAGCCTGCGTGTACGCCCGGATATGGCGCAGAACAATGCTGACAGACTGGTCATTGACGGTGGCAGGGCAACCGGAAAAACCATCCTGAATCTGGTGAACGCCGGCAACAGTGGTACGGGGCTGGCGACCACCGGTAAGGGTATTCAGGTGGTTGAGGCCATTAACGGTGCCACCACGGAGGAAGGGGCTTTTGTCCAGGGGAATATGTTGCAGGCCGGGGCCTTTAACTACACCCTCAACCGGGACAGTGATGAGAGCTGGTATCTGCGCAGTGAAAATGCTTATCGTGCTGAAGTCCCCCTGTATGCCTCCATGCTGACACAGGCAATGGACTATGACCGGATTCTGGCAGGCTCCCGCAGCCATCAGACCGGTGTAAACGGTGAAAATAACAGCGTCCGTCTCAGCATTCAGGGCGGCCATCTCGGTCACGATAACAACGGCGGTATTGTCCGTGGTGCCACGCCGGAAAGCAGCGGCAGCTATGGCTTCGTCCGTCTGGAGGGTGACCTGCTCAGAACAGAGGTTGCCGGTATGTCACTGACGACAGGAGTGTATGGTGCTGCAGGCCATTCTTCCGTTGATGTTAAGGATGATGACGGCTCCCGTGCCGGCACGGTCCGGGATGATGCCGGCAGCCTGGGCGGATACCTGAATCTGGTACACACGTCCTCCGGCCTGTGGGCTGACATTGTGGCACAGGGAACCCGCCACAGCATGAAAGCGTCATCGGACAATAACGACTTCCGCGCCCGGGGCCGGGGCTGGCAGGGCTCACTGGAAACCGGTCTGCCATTCAGTATCACTGACAACCTGATGCTGGAGCCACAACTGCAGTATACCTGGCAGGGACTTTCCCTGGATGACGGCCAGGATAACGCCGGTTATGTGAAGTTCGGGCATGGCAGTGCACAACATGTGCGTGCCGGTTTCCGTCTGGGCAGCCACAACGATATGACCTTTGGTGAAGGCACCTCATCCCGTGACACCCTGCGCGACAGTACAAAACACGGTGTGAGTGAACTGCCTGTGAACTGGTGGGTACAGCCTTCTGTTATCCGCACCTTCAGCTCCCGGGGAGACATGAGCATGGGTACAGCCGCAGCCGGCAGTAACATGACGTTCTCACCGTCCCGGAATGGCACGTCACTGGACCTGCAGGCCGGACTGGAAGCCCGTGTCCGGGAAAATATCACCCTGGGCGTTCAGGCCGGTTATGCCCACAGTGTCAGCGGCAACAGCGCTGAAGGCTATAACGGTCAGGCCACGCTGAATGTGACCTTCTGACAGAACCATCGCCTCTTTGTGGTCCCGATCATCATGATCGGGACCCGGACCGGCGCAACGGATATTCAACGCCACATTCGCTGGCATTAACAGTGCGGCATTCGACGGACAGAACGGACAGTATCGTTACATGGGAAATCATGGTCCCATGCAACTGGAAGTCCCCCGTGATCAGTATGCCGGCGCTGTGGAAACCATGAAGAATAAGATCCGCGAAGGTAAAGTACCCGGTGTAACCGATCCCGCAGAAGCGTCCCGGCTGATTCGTCGGGGACATCTGACTTATACCCAGGCCCGTAATATCACCCGGTTCGGGACCATCGAATCGGTCACTTATGATATTGCCGAGGGGTCGGTTGTCAGTCTGGCGGCCGGAGGGATCAGTTTTGCCCTGACGGCATCGGTCTTCTGGCTCAGCACCGGCGATCGCGATGCTGCCCTGCAGACAGCTGCTGTCCAGGCAGGAAAAACCTTCACCCGCACACTGGCTGTCTACGTCACAACCCAGCAACTTCACCGGCTCAGTGTTGTTCAGGGTATGCTGAAGCATATTGATTTTTCGACGGCCAGCCCGACTGTCCGGCAGGCGCTTCAGAAGGGGACCGGTGCAGGAAATATCAGTGCCCTGAACAAAGTGATGAAGGGTTCGCTGGTGACATCTCTGGCACTGGTAGCTGTCACAACCGGCCCTGACATGATCAAAATGTTGCGGGGACGGATCTCCGGTGCGCAGTTCATCAGGAATCTTGCCGTGGCATCTTCCTGTGTGGCAGGTGGTGCTGTCGGGTCAGTGGCGGGCGGGATATTGTTCAGTCCACTGGGACCATTTGGTGCACTGACAGGGCGTGTGGTTGGCGGTGTTCTGGGGGGAATGATTGCCTCCGCTGTATCAGGAAAAATTGCCGGAGCGCTGGTTGAAGAAGATCGCGTCAAAATTCTGGCAATGATTCAGGAGCAGATGACATGGCTTGCCGGCAGTTTCCTGCTGACCGGACATGAGATTGAAAATCTGAACGCGAATCTGGCCCGTGTTATCGATCAGAATGCTCTGGAGATCATTTTCGCCGCCGGTATACAACAACGGGCCGCGACCAACATGTTAATCAAACCACTGGTGGTCAGTATCATCAGGCAACGCCCCGTCATGGAATATGATGCATCCCATCTCGGCAATATGGTTAACCGACTGGAAGAAACATTACCCCCGGAGTTACCGGCATAACGGCTATTCTGCGCCTTTTACGTTTTATCACCTGATTTGTCAGTGTCATCGTCATGACTCAGAGAGGTAAATACCATGATTCACCTGTTCAAAACCTGCATGATTACCGCCTTCATTCTGGGGTTAACGTGGTCTGCCCCACTCCGGGCACAGGATCAACGTTACATCAGTATACGCAATACAGATACGATATGGCTCCCGGGAAATATTTGTGCTTACCAGTTCCGGCTGGATAATGGCGGAAACGATGAAGGATTTGGCCCCCTCACCATCACTCTGCAACTCAAAGACAAATATGGTCAGACGCTGGTGACCAGAAAAATGGAAACGGAAGCCTTTGGTGACAGTAATGCCACGCGAACCACAGACGCATTTCTGGAAACGGAGTGCGTGGAAAATGTCGCCACAACCGAAATCATTAAAGCAACTGAAGAAAGTAACGGCCATCGTGTCAGTCTGCCGTTATCGGTTTTCGATCCCCAGGACTACCATCCACTGCTGATTACCGTTTCCGGAAAAAACGTTAACTGATCCCTGAAGTCAGTTTCATGCTTCAGCCTCTGTCACAACGCGTGGCAGAGGCTTTTTATTTATCAGGAGAAAACAGATATGCTGGGTTACACAGAGTATGTCCTGGCTGAAGGATCTTTCTCATACGGGCAGGCGGTTGCTGTCATAACCGCTTACCGCAATGTGTTTATCCAGGATGACCCGGGAATGCATTTCCGTCGGGTTATCCGCAACGCGGAAGGTCAGCGACGCTGGCGCTGCCGGAACTCTGAAGCTGATGCCGGAAAACAGCTTAATGCGTGGCTCGCCAGTGGAGGGCTTCTCAGACAATAAACCTCATTGATTTCATCCATCAGGCCGCGTCTTCTCCGGGAGACGCGGCTTTTTTCATTTATTACACCAGTAAATCTTAACCACCGATAAGGAGCAAATTATGCGACTAGCCAGTCGTTTTGGTTATGCGAACCAGATACGCCGTGACCGTCCGCTGACACACGAAGAACTGATGCACTATGTGCCGGGGATTTTCGGGGAAGATAAACACACGTCCCGAAGCCAGAACTATACGTACATCCCCACCATCACCGTACTGGAAAGCCTGCAGCGGGAAGGCTTTCAGCCATTCTTCGCCTGCCAGACCCGTGTGCGCGACCCGGGCCGCCGGGGATACACAAAACACATGCTGCGTCTGCGGCGGGCCGGAGAGATAAACGGAGAACATGTCCCTGAAATTATTCTGCTCAACTCTCATGACGGTACCTCCAGCTACCAGATGCTGCCGGGTTACTTCAGGTTCGTCTGCCAGAACGGGTGCGTCTGTGGTCAGTCTCTGGGGGAAGTGCGTGTTCCGCACCGGGGAAATGTGGTGGACAGAGTCATTGAAGGGGCTTACGAGGTAGTGGGCGTGTTTGACCGGATTGAGGAAAAGCGTGATGCCATGCAGTCGCTGATTCTGCCGCCACCGGCACGCCAGGCGCTGGCACAGGCGGCACTGACTTACCGTTATGGTGACGAACATCAGCCCGTCACCACCGCCGACATTCTGACGCCACGACGCCGGGAGGATTACGGTAAGGACCTGTGGAGTGCTTATCAGACCATTCAGGAGAATATGCTGAAAGGCGGAATTTCAGGTCGCAGCGCTAAAGGAAAACGTATCCATACCCGTGCCATTCACAGCATTGACACTGACATTAAGCTCAACCGCGCATTGTGGGTGATGGCGGAAACCCTGCTGGAGAGCCTGCGCTGATTCAGCCATTACCCTGAAAACCACGCATTTATTTGTCCTTTAAGGAGTCATTTCATGAAAACCATTTCACATAATTCCACCACATCTTCTGTTTCCGTAACCGCTGCATCAGGGAATGACCAGCCTCAGTTGGTTGCCACCATAGTCCCTGATGAACAGCGCATCAGCTTCTGGCCGCAGCATTTTGGCCTCATTCCACAGTGGGTGGCCCTGGAGCCCCGTGTTTTCGGCTGGATGGACCGTCTGTGCGAAGACTACTGCGGTGGTATCTGGAATCTGTACACCCTGAACAACGGCGGGGCATTTATGGCCCCCGAACCGGATGACGATGATGACGAAACATGGGTACTGTTCAATGCCATGAACGGCAACCGCGCTGAAATGAGCCCGGAAGCCGCTGGCATTGCTGCCTGTCTGATGACGTACAGTCATCACGCCTGTCGTACGGAGTGTTATGCCATGACGGTCCATTATTACCGGCTGCGGGATTACGCCCTGCAGCATCCGGAATGCAGCGCCATTATGCGCATCATCGACTGAATGGAGGCAGGGACAATGCAGCAGCTTTCCTTTCTGCCCGGAGAAATGACGCCCGGCGAGCGCAGTCTCATTCTGCGGGCTCTGAAAACCCTGGACCGCCATCTTCATGAACCCGGTGTGGCCTTCACCTCCACCCGTGCGGCACGGGAATGGCTGATTCTGAACATGGCGGGACTGGAGCGTGAAGAGTTCCGGGTGCTGTATCTGAATAACCAGAATCAGCTGATTGCCGGTGAAACCCTCTTCACCGGCACCATCAACCGCACGGAAGTCCATCCCCGGGAAGTGATTAAACGCGCCCTGTACCACAATGCCGCTGCCGTGGTACTGGCGCACAATCACCCGTCCGGTGAAGTCACACCCAGTAAGGCAGACCGGCTTATCACCGAACGTCTGGTACAGGCACTGGGCCTGGTGGATATCCGGGTGCCGGACCATCTGATAGTCGGTGGCAACCAGGTTTTCTCCTTTGCCGAACATGGTCTGCTTTAACCCGTCACAACCACATCACACCTGTTTTCACTTTTATCTTCTGTCTTCAGAGGTATCCCATTATGAAAATTATCACTCGTGGTGAAGCCATGCGTATTCACCAACAACATCCGACATCCCGTCTTTTCCCGTTCTGTACCGGCAAATACCGCTGGCACGGCAGCACTGAAGCGTATACCGGTCGTGAAGTGCAGGATATTCCCGGTGTGTTGGCCGTGTTTGCTGAACGTCGTAAGGACAGTTTTGGCCCGTATGTCCGGCTGATGAGCGTCACCCTGAACTGAATCAGGACGGGCATTCAGATGAGCAGCATTATCACCATCACAGTGTATACGCTGGATGAACTTTCCTGCCCGGCACGGGGAAAAGCCCGCGACTGGTACCGTCAGCATCATGCTGACAGCAACTGGTATGAAAACGTGTATGAAGACTTCAGGGAGGTCTGTGGCATTTTCGGGATTGACCTCCGCCAGCGCGTTTTCCGGCTCAGCAATGGCAGGTTTATGGAAGAGCCGTGCATCTGGTTCAGCGGATTCTGCAGCCAGGGGGACGGAGCCTGTTTTGAAGGGCGCTGGCACTGGCAGCCAGCGACACCCCGGAAAATCAGGGAATATGCCCCTCAGGACCGTGAGCTTCATCGTATCGCGGATACCCTGCAGGCGGTGCAGAAACGTAACTTCTGGCAGCTTCAGGCTGAAATCAGTCACCGGGGACGTTACTGCCATCCGTACAGCATGGATATCACCGTCACCCGGAACAGTCCGACTGGTCAGGCAATGACAACCGATGCGGAAGCCGCTGTCAGCGAAGCCCTGCGCGACCTGGCCTTCTGGCTGTACCGCCAGCTGGAAAACAAGTACGACTGGCTGACCTCAGACACCGCTGTGGATGAGGCCCTTCTCATCAACGAATATACCTTCACCGAAGCCGGTCTGCGCGCCGGCTGACCCGTCATCGTTAAACTATCATTCACCGATTTTCTGTGAGGATTTTATCATGTCGGACACACTCCCCGGAACAACGCTTCCCGACGACAACAAAGACCTCCCCTGGTGGGGGCTGCCCTGCACCGTGACGCCCTGTTTCGGGGCCTGTCTGGTGCAGGAGGGTAACCGGTTGCATTACCTTGCCGACCGCGCCGGTATCAGAGGCCGGTTCAGCGATGCGGATGCGTACCATCCGGACCAGGCCTTTCCGCTGCTGATGAAACAACCGGAACTCATGCTCACCAGCGGTGAACTGAATCCCCGCCATCAGCATACCGTCACACTGTATGCGAAAGGACTGACCTGCGAAGCCGATACCCTGGGCTCCTGTGATTACGTTTATCTGGCTGTTTATCCGACGCCCGAAATGAAAAATTAACTCTCCAGAATAGCCTTCTGCTACGGCCTGGTGTTTTCACCACGCCACTTTTCCATTTTTATATCTGCATATCAGGAAAATCTTCAGTATGAAAACATTACCCGACACACACGTACGGGCGGCATCGCGCTGCCCGTCTCCCGTCACCATCTGGCAGACACTGCTCACCCGACTGCTGGACCAGCACTATGGCCTCACGCTGAATGACACACCGTTCGCTGATGAACGTGTGATTGAGCAGCATATTGAGGCAGGGATTTCACTGTGTGACGCGGTGAACTTTCTCGTTGAAAAATACGCGCAGGTACGTACCGACCAGCCGGGATTCAGCGCAGGAGCCCCGTCGCAGTTAATCAACAGCATTGATATTCTCCGGGCTCGCAGGGCGACCGGCCTGATGACCCGGAACAATTACAGAATGGTAAATAACATTACCCAGGGCAAGCATCCGGAGGCAAAACGATGAAACTGGCCCTGACGCTGGAAGCTGACAGCGTTAACGTACAGGCACTGAACATGGGGCGAATTGTCGTTGACGTCGATGGTGTTGAGCTTGCCGAACTGATTAACGTGGTCTGCGATAATGGCTACTCCCTTCGTGTTGTTGATGAATCTGACCGGACCTCAACAGACAGCATACCCCCCTCTGCTGCCCTGAGCGGTATACGCTGTAGTACCGCGCATATCACGGAAACAGACAACGCCTGGCTGTACTCGCTGTCGCATCAGACGAATGACACCGGCGAATCAGAATGGATTCATTTTACAGGTAGCGGATATCTGTTACGTACCGATGCGTGGTCATACCCGGTTCTGCGGCTTAAACGCCTGGGGCTGTCAAAAACGTTCCGCCGTCTGGTTGTCACACTTACCCGACGTTATGGCGTCAGTCTCATTCATCTGGATGCCAGCACTGAATGCCTGCCGGATTTACCCACTTTCGACTGGTAACCCGGAAATTCACAACATGAAATCATTAACCACGGAAACAGCGCTGTATATTCTGATTGCGTGGCTGCAGGACAATATTGACTGCGAATCAGGGATTATCTTCGACAACGATGAGGATAAAACGGATTCAGCAGCACTGCTGCCCTGCATTAAACAGGCCAGGGAAGATATCCGTACCCTGCGCCAACTGCAGCTTCTGCAACAGAACCGGTGAGTCTTACTCACCAGACTTCATTCCACTGACGCCAGCCTGAATACGGCTGGCGTTTTCGTTTATAAACCAAAAGGAAAAACGATGATGTCAGATATCACAATCTCCCGCCCGGAACTGGTCAACGGACATACGGACGTTATCTGCTCAACCAGTATCCGCCACATTCTGGCTGTACGAAAGAGTGCGCTGCTGCAAATCGACACACTTATCCGGCAACTGGCAGAAATCTCAGTACTGACAGAAAGTATTGGAGGTAAAACCGCCCTGGACTGGGCGATGAAACAGGATTTTCGCTGCGGCTGCTGGCTCATGGAGAAACCGGAAACCGCAATGAAAGCCATCACCCGCAATCTCGATCGCGAAATCTGGCGTGACCTGATGCAACATTCCGGGATGCTGTCATTAATGGATGCGCAGGCCCATGATACATGGTACCGCTCACTGGAGTACGATAACTTTCCGGAAATCAGCGAGGCGAATATCCTGAGTACGTTTGAACAACTGCACCAGAATAAGGATGACGTGTTTGAGCGAGGTGTGATCAACCTCTTCAGAGGGCTGAGCTGGAATTACAAAACCAATTGCCCCTGTAAATTTGGCAATAAAATTATCGTCAACAATCTGGTGAGATGGGACCGATGGGGATTGCATCTTATCACCGGGCAACAGGCAGATCGACTCGCTGACCTGGAAAGAATGCTGCATCTGTTCAGCGGCAAACCGATCCCCGACAGCCGGGAAAATATCATCATTCGGCTGGATGATCACATCCGCTCCGTTCAGGGCAAAGCGTGCTATGAAGATGAGATGTTCAGCATCAGATACTTTAAGAAGGGCTCCGCACACATCACGTTCAGGAAACCAGAACTGGTTGACAGGCTAAATGACATAATTGCCAGGCACTATCCAAATGTATTAGCAGACAGGTAATGTGGCCTTGCCCCGCTATTAAACATGTCATATTTTTGCTATCATTGTGAAAATTTTTCGGAGGAAACATGACTACAAAAGACCGTATTCAGTCCCGACTGAACCGTTCAAAACGTTATGTGTTCACCCGGGATGATTTCAGGGATATCGCTGGCTATGATCAGGTTGGCAGAGCTCTTCGTACACTGGTAAACGAAGGTAAGTTGATGAAAGTGGGCTATGGTGTTTACACCAAAGCCCGTCGTAACATCATCACTGGGAAAATCATGCCCGCAGCGCCTGGGGGCTCTGCTGCAGTAATTACAGAGGCCCTGGAGCGCCTGAATATCAGATACCGTCTGGCAGGAGCAACGGAATGCTACAATAAAAGTCAGTCCACACAAATTCCTGTATCTCTGGGGATAAAAACACCTTCTCGATTTAAAAGAATGTTAATAGTAGGGAAAAGTAAAATCAATGCCTGAATTAACATCATTATTTCCTGACGTTGCCGATGCACTGGATATTGAATCTGTCGCTATCGTCGAAAAAGATTATTTTGTGGTTGATCTTTTAAGATTATTAAAAGAAATAAAACCAGAAACACATACTCTCGTGTTTGCAGGAGGTACCGCATTATCAAAAGCAGGTATCTCGCTAAACAGAATGTCAGAAGATATTGATATAAAGCTCGTGCCAACAGAGAACTTTATGCAAAATGGCAGAGACAAGAGAAGAAAAATTCGCAAGGAAATCGTGCAAATAATCACGGATGTTATTCATAATTCTGACATTTTCAGCTTGGATAATGAAAACGCCCGTATAACACGTGATGAGTATCGTTATAACGAAATCTCGGTACGTTATCCCCAGACATTTGCACAAGTCCCCTGTCTTCGTCCATTTATTAAGCTGGAGTTGATGGAAAGCACTCTGCTGGAACATCCGGAAAGCAGAGATATTTATTCCCTTGTCACGGAGTTAACGGGTAAAGGTACACCTGTAACAGCATTCCCCTGTGCCACCATTTTATCCACTCAGGCTGAAAAGCTCATCTCCATGATGCGAAGAACAGCAGCACATCTTCGTAATCCCGAACAACAGGATGATGAGTTTCTGGTACGTCACATTTACGACAACTACTGCATTGTCAGGGAAAAAGGTGTGAATGTTCCTGTATTGAAAAATTTTGTTCAGATATGTATTCAGCTATGGTAACCAGTACCCACAATTTTGTAGCTCACCAGTTGATGAACTTAAGAAAGGGCTGGATGCACTCCGGGATTATCCTGTACACAAATTGCGCTTTCAACGATTTGTTAAACCGATGGTATTTGGTAATACACAGATTAACTGGGAAGAAGCCTATTCCAGTTTCAGACAAACAGCGCTAAGTGTTCTGACCAGCTAACAAACGCGTTAAGTACGATTCCACAATTCAGCATATCGAACCAGACCAAATGATTACAGCAAAGCACAAAAAAGAGGGATTATAGCGTCAAAAGAATTCGAATTGCACATGGGGGCCTCATTGGTGGCCTCAAAAACAACAAATACAAAATAATCTATATAAAACAATTTGTTATACAATCAGTTTCATTCCGATTCCGGGCACCACTAATTCTTAAGAACCCGCCCACAAGGCGGGTTTTTGCTTTTGGATCTTTATATAAAATAAACTTGGGAGCATAACGCCATCAAGTCTTAAACACTCCCGAATCATCAATAAACATCCCCCGCTAACAAAACACAGTTCAGTTCACATAACATCCCTGTTATCCCACACATATCTGCTGGCCGAACGACGCCAGTGCGCGTACGGAGGCAAGAGCAGCCCTGCACATGGCAGCGCTTGTGGTAACCTGGTTTAATCCGGTGAAAGAGGCGTTTTACATGCATCTGCCAGCAGCCGGAAAAACCAAAAAAGTGGCGCTGGTTGACTGTATGCGTAAATTGCTGACCATCCTGAACGCAATGCTCAGAAAGAACGAAGAGTGAAATGAATCGTAGCATCATGTTGCTCCATAATTTTTACGTTCAAGACAGTTGATTATCGGCGCATATGACTCAAAAAGAGCCTGATGATTGCCTCTTTTCCATAGGCTCTTTCTCTGAAGTGAAGGAAGACCCGGAAGAAAGCACTCGCTGGCATACGTGACTCCAGCTCAACCGGAGATAATCACCATTGTTATTTTTCTATTTAATAATAATCTCCTGAAAAATAGATATAGCAAAAATACAATCCGGCCAGATTTAATTCCGCATTCATTACCAGAAATAATCAACACCACAACTATCATATCATTCAATAGTCACCGCTAAAATTTTATTATTTTCCTCTTCTTTACATGGAAATTGTCAACCTGTTTATTATGCCGCACTTAAATAGTTAATCACAAAACAACATCACCATTATTTGCGTGTTTTATTTATTAATAACATAGTCATACGTTCTTTTTTTACAAGGAAATAATCAATTGATAAATTGTTTTTGGTCTTAATAGTCAAGTAGGAAACATTTTAATAAATGATAAAAATCCTAAATTCCTTGTTCATAATGTAGGGGTGTGTTAAATAGGTGGGCAAAATTTGGTTCCCCTTCTCGCCTGTAATATTGCAGCATCTTCGCACCTCCATGAGACATTGCGACTTAATAAGAAGGTGATAAGTCCTGCATATAAGCATGGACTGACCATGGTTTTATATTCATTAAAAATTTTGTTACAACCCATTGATTTAGCATAAATAAATTATAGTGGGTTCGGGTTAGTTGTGACTGTGGCATTATTTCCGTGCAAAGGAGCTGATATGTCTGAAAGACATTTACCTGATGACCAGAGCAGTACTATCGATCCATATCTAATTACCTCTGTTCGCCAGACTCTGGCAGAACAAGGCGCAGCATTACAAAACTTGTCTAAACAACTGGATTCCGGGCAGTACCAGCGTGTCCTTAATTTGATAATGAACTGTAAAGGGCACGTTATTCTTTCGGGAATGGGTAAATCAGGGCATGTCGGTCGTAAAATGTCAGCGACGCTGGCCTCTACGGGTACGCCTAGTTTCTTTATTCATCCTGCAGAAGCTTTCCATGGCGATCTGGGCATGATTACGCCTTACGATCTTCTGATCCTTATTTCTGCCAGCGGTGAAACGGATGAAATCCTCAAGCTAGTTCCTTCACTGAAAAATTTCGGCAACCGAATTATCGCCATTACCAATAATGGAAATTCCACGCTGGCGAAAAATGCTGATGCCGTGCTGGAACTCCACATGGCGAATGAAACCTGCCCGAATAATCTTGCACCAACAACGTCTACCACGCTGACGATGGCGATCGGCGATGCGCTGGCGATTGCCATGATCCACCAACGCAAATTTATGCCGAATGATTTTGCGCGCTATCACCCGGGCGGTTCATTAGGTCGTCGCCTGCTGACCCGCGTTGCTGATGTCATGCAGCATGATGTTCCTGCGGTACAGCTGGATGCGTCATTTAAAACCGTGATTCAACGTATCACCAGCGGATGCCAGGGAATGGTGATGGTAGAAGACGCAGAAGGTGGGCTAGCGGGCATTATCACCGACGGTGACCTGCGTCGCTTTATGGAAAAAGAGGATTCTCTGACATCCGCCACGGCTGCGCAGATGATGACACGTGAACCGCTGACGCTACCGGAAGACACCATGATCATTGAAGCGGAAGAAAAAATGCAAAAGCACCGCGTCTCAACGTTATTGGTGACCAACAAGGCAAATAAAGTCACTGGCCTTGTGCGCATTTTCGACTAATTAAGCAACGGGGTGCGAGAGGTTAGTCTCTCATTGAGTTTGCGCCCCACTGAAACTTTGATAATCGTTACATGTTGATAAAAGTGAAGTCTGCCGTATCCTGGATGCGTGCTCGTCTGTCTGCCATCTCACTGGCAGATATCCAAAAACACCTGGCGAAAATCATCATTCTGGCACCGATGGCGGTGCTGCTGATCTATCTGGCTATCTTCAGCCAGCCTCGCTATATGAGCGAGTCGAAAGTCGCCATTAAACGCTCGGATGATTTAAACAGCGGCAGCCTGAATTTTGGTCTGCTTCTGGGTGCCTCTAACCCCAGTTCCGCAGAAGATGCGTTGTATCTGAAAGAGTACATCAACTCGCCGGATATGCTGGCGGCGCTGGATAAGCAACTAAATTTTCGTGAAGCGTTTAGCCACAGCGGGCTCGATTTTCTTAATCATCTTAGCAAGGATGAAACCGCAGAAGGCTTCCTGAAGTACTACAAGGACCGTATCAACGTCTCGTATGACGATAAAACCGGATTACTGAATATTCAGACGCAGGGCTTTAGCCCGGAATTTGCGCTTAAGTTTAACCAAACCGTGCTGAAAGAGTCAGAGCGCTTTATCAATGAGATGTCACATCGCATCGCGCGTGACCAGCTTGCCTTTGCAGAAACGGAGATGGAAAAGGCACGCCAGCGTCTGGACGCCAGCAAAGCGGAATTGCTCTCTTATCAGGACAACAACAACGTTCTGGATCCACAGGCACAGGCACAGGCGGCGAGCACGTTAGTGAATACGCTGATGGGCCAGAAGATCCAGATGGAAGCGGACCTGCGGAACTTGCTGACGTATCTGCGTGAGGACGCCCCGCAAGTTGTGAGTGCGCGTAATGCGATTCAGTCATTGCAGGCACAAATTGACGAAGAAAAAAGCAAAATCACAGCGCCGCAGGGTGACAAGCTAAACCGTATGGCGGTGGATTTTGAAGAAATCAAATCAAAAGTAGAGTTCAACACCGAGCTGTACAAACTGACCCTGACCTCCATTGAAAAGACCCGTGTAGAAGCGGCTCGTAAGCTCAAGGTGCTGTCAGTGATCAGTTCGCCACAGTTGCCGCAGGAATCGTCTTTTCCAAATATCCCTTATTTGATCGCCTGCTGGTTACTGGTGTGCTGCCTGCTGTTCGGCACCCTGAAACTGTTGCTGGCTGTTATTGAAGATCACCGAGACTAACGCTGTCGCTGAATGAGTTTGTGATGAAATTATTTAAATCAATTTTACTGATTGCCGCCTGTCACGCGGCGCAGGCCAGCGCGACCATTGATATTAACGCTGACCCAAACCTGACAGGAGCCGCGCCGCTTACCGGTATTCTGAACGGACAGAAGTCGGATACGCAAAACATGAGCGGCTTCGACAATACTCCACCCCCCGCACCGCCGGTGGTAATGAGCCGTATGTTTGGTGCTCAACTTTTCAACGGCACCAGCGCGGATAGCGGTGCGACGGTAGGATTCAACCCTGACTATATTCTGAATCCGGGTGATAGCATTCAGGTTCGCTTGTGGGGTGCGTTCACCTTTGATGGTGCATTACAGATTGATCCCAAAGGTAATATTTTTCTGCCAAACGTTGGTCCGGTGAAAGTTGCCGGGGTTAGCAATAGTCAGTTGAACACTCTGGTTACATCAAAAGTGAAGGAAGTGTACCAGTCCAACGTCAACGTCTACGCCTCCTTATTACAGGCGCAGCCAGTAAAAGTGTACGTGACCGGATTTGTGCGTAATCCTGGTCTGTATGGCGGTGTGACGTCTGATTCGTTACTCAATTATCTGATCAAGGCTGGCGGCGTTGATCCAGAGCGCGGAAGTTACGTTGATATTGTGGTCAAGCGCGGTAACCGCGTGCGCTCCAACGTCAACCTGTACGACTTCCTGCTGAACGGCAAACTGGGGCTTTCGCAGTTCGCCGATGGTGACACCATCATCGTCGGGCCGCGTCAGCATACTTTCAGCGTTCAGGGCGATGTCTTTAACAGCTACGACTTTGAGTTCCGCGAAAGCAGCATTCCCGTAACGGAAGCGTTGAGCTGGGCGCGCCCTAAGCCTGGCGCGACTCACATTACGATTATGCGTAAACAGGGGCTGCAAAAACGCAGCGAATACTATCCGATCAGTTCTGCACCAGGCCGTATGTTGCAAAATGGCGATACCTTAATCGTGAGCACTGACCGCTATGCCGGCACCATTCAGGTGCGGGTTGAAGGCGCGCACTCCGGTGAACATGCCATGGTACTGCCTTATGGTTCCACTATGCGTGCGGTTCTGGAAAAAGTCCGCCCGAACAGCATGTCGCAGATGAACGCGGTTCAGCTTTATCGCCCATCAGTAGCTCAGCGTCAGAAAGAGATGCTGAATCTCTCGCTGCAAAAACTGGAGGAAGCCTCACTTTCTGCCCAGTCATCCACCAAAGAAGAAGCCAGCCTGCGAATGCAGGAAGCACAACTGATCAGCCGCTTTGTGGCGAAAGCACGCACCGTGGTTCCGAAAGGTGAAGTGATCCTCAACGAATCCAATATTGATTCTGTTCTGCTTGAAGATGGCGACGTCATCAATATTCCGGAGAAAACATCGCTGGTTATGGTTCATGGCGAAGTGCTGTTCCCGAACGCGGTGAGCTGGCAGAAGGGTATGACCACCGAGGATTACATCGAGAAATGTGGTGGCCTGACGCAGAAATCGGGTAACGCCAGAATTATCGTCATTCGTCAGAACGGTGCAGCCGTCAACGCAGAAGATGTGGATTCACTCAAACCGGGCGATGAGATTATGGTTCTGCCGAAATATGAATCGAAAAACATTGAAGTTACTCGTGGTATTTCCACCATCCTCTATCAGCTGGCGGTGGGTGCAAAAGTGATTCTGTCTTTGTAAGGAGTTGAAATGAGCAAAGCTGTTATTGTCATCCCGGCTCGTTATGGCTCATCGCGTCTGCCGGGTAAGCCACTGCTCGATATTGTTGGTAAACCGATGATCCAGCATGTTTACGAGCGTGCGTTACAGGTGGCGGGCGTTGCGGAAGTTTGGGTGGCAACAGACGATCCGCGTGTTGAACAGGCCGTGCAGGCATTTGGCGGGAAAGCCATCATGACGCGCAACGATCATGAATCCGGCACCGATCGGCTGGTCGAGGTGATGCATAAAGTCGAGGCAGATATCTACATTAACCTGCAGGGCGACGAACCAATGATTCGCCCGCGGGATGTAGAAACGCTGTTACAAGGAATGCGTGATGACCCCGCGTTGCCAGTGGCAACGCTATGCCACGCGATTTCTGCCGAAGAAGCGACCGAGCCAAGCACGGTAAAAGTGGTGGTAAATACCCGCCAGGATGCGCTTTATTTCAGCCGTTCGCCTATTCCGTATCCGCGTAATGCTGAAAAAGCGCGCTACCTGAAACACGTTGGTATTTACGCTTATCGTCGCGATGTGCTGCAAAACTACAGCCAGTTACCGGAGTCCATGCAGGAGCAGGCAGAATCACTGGAGCAGCTGCGGTTGATGAGCGCGGGGATCAACATCCGCACATTTGAGGTTGCCGCAACCGGTCCGGGCGTCGACACCCCAGCATGCCTGGAAAAAGTGCGCGCCCTGATGGCACAGGAACTGGCTGAAAACGCATGATTGGCATTTTCTCGTCCGGTATCTGGCGTATTCCGCATCTGGAGAAATTTCTGGCGCAACCGTGCCAGAAACTTTCTCTGCTGCGCCCTGTTCCGCAAGAAGTTGATGCTATCGCCGTGTGGGGACATCGTCCCAGCGCGGCGAAACCAGTCGCCATCGCCAAAGCAGCGGGAAAACCCGTCATTCGTCTGGAAGATGGATTTGTGCGTTCGCTGGATCTTGGCGTCAATGGCGAGCCGCCGCTTTCTCTGGTGGTGGATGATTGTTGCATTTACTACGATGCCAGCAAGCCTTCAGCACTGGAGAAACTGGTACAAGATAAAGCCGGAAATACAGCTCTGATAAGCCAGGCCAGAGAAGCGATGCACACCATCGTGACCGGGGATTTGTCGAAATATAACCTGGCACCTGCGTTTGTGGCTGATGAGTCAGAACGTTCAGACATCGTTCTGGTTGTCGATCAGACATTTAATGATATGTCAGTGACGTATGGCAATGCTGGCCCGCATGAGTTTGCTGCCATGCTGGAAGCCGCGATGGCGGAAAATCCTCAAGCCGAAATTTGGGTGAAGGTGCATCCGGATGTCCTGGAAGGAAAGAAAACAGGTTATTTCGCTGATCTGCGCGCCACGCAACGAGTACGTTTGATTGCCGAGAATGTCAGCCCGCAGTCGCTGTTGCGACACGTTTCCCGGGTTTACGTCGTGACATCCCAATACGGCTTTGAAGCCTTGCTGGCAGGAAAACCAGTAACATGTTTCGGCCAGCCCTGGTATGCAGGCTGGGGCTTAACCGACGATCGCCATCCGCAGTCCGCTTTGTTATCTGCCCGACGCGGTTCTGCCACGCTGGAAGAACTTTTTGCCGCTGCATACCTGCGTTACTGTCGCTATATCGACCCGCTCACGGGGGCCGCAAGCGATCTATTTACCGTGCTGCAATGGCTGCAATTACAGCGCAACCATCAGCAACAGCGTAATGGCTATTTATGGTCGCCAGGCTTAACGCTGTGGAAGTCGGCAATCCTGAAACCTTTCTTGCGTACCGCAACAAACAGACTGAGTTATTCACGCCGTTGTACTGCGGCGACGGCTTGCGTGGTATGGGGTGTAAAGGGAGAACAGCAATGGCTAGCCGAAGCGCAACAAAAATCACTGCCGTTATGGCGAATGGAAGATGGTTTTCTGCGTTCATCCGGACTTGGCTCTGACCTGCTGCCGCCGCTATCGTTGGTACTGGATAAACGCGGGATCTACTATGACGCCACGCGCCCCAGCGACCTGGAAGTCCTGCTTAATCACAGCCAGTTAACGCTGGCGCAGCAGATGCGAGCTGAAAAATTACGCCAGCGACTGGTTGAAAGCAAACTGAGTAAGTACAACCTGGGAGCCGATTTCTCTCTACCAGCCGAAGCCAAAGATAAAAAAGTTATCCTGGTGCCGGGTCAGGTAGAGGACGATGCCTCTATTAAAACAGGCACTGTCTCGATTAAGAGCAACCTTGAGTTATTACGCACAGTACGCGAGCGTAATCCGCACGCCTACATTGTTTATAAACCGCACCCGGATGTACTGGTGGGGAATTGCAAGGGCGATATTCCGGCAGAACTAATTGCTGAACTCGCTGATTATCAGGCACTGGACGCAGATATTATTCAATGCATTCAGCGCGCAGATGAAGTGCACACCATGACATCATTGTCCGGGTTTGAAGCGTTATTACATGGCAAGCAAGTTCATTGTTACGGCCTGCCCTTCTATGCCGGTTGGGGTTTAACCGTTGATGAACATCACTGCCCGCGCCGCGAGCAAAAATTAACGTTAGCAGATTTGATCTATCAGGCGTTGATTGTTTATCCAACCTATATCCACCCAACACGGCTACAACCTATTACGGTAGAAGAAGCTGCGGAATATTTAATCAAGACGCCGCGCAAGCCGATGTTTATTACCCGAAAAAAAGCGGGGCGGGTAATACGCTATTACCGCAAATTAATTATGTTCTGCAAGGTCAGATTTGGCTAAACAATTTCATAGTTGACTATTACGCAAATTATTTATGCAAGGTAATGCACTAACCGTTTTATTATCCGGTAAAAAATATCTGCTATTGCAGGGGCCGATGGGACCTTTTTTCAATGACGTCGCCGAATGGTTAGAGTCATTAGGACGTAACGCTGTGAATGTTGTATTCAACGGTGGGGATCGTTTTTACTGCCGCCATCGACAATACCTGGCTTACTACCAAACGCCGAAAGAGTTCCCCGGATGGTTACGGGATCTCCACCGGCAATATGACTTTGATACCATCCTCTGCTTTGGTGACTGCCGCCCATTGCACAAAGAAGCAAAACGTTGGGCAAAGTCGAAAGGGATCCGCTTTCTGGCATTTGAAGAAGGATATTTACGTCCGCAGTTTATTACTGTTGAAGAAGGCGGAGTGAACGCATATTCATCGCTACCGCGCGATCCGGATTTTTATCGTAAGTTACCAGATATGCCTGCGCCGCACGTTGAGAACTTAAAACCTTCAACGATGAAACGTATAGGTCATGCGATGTGGTATTACCTGATGGGTTGGCATTACCGTCATGAGTTCCCTCGCTACCGCCACCACAAATCGTTTTCCCCCTGGTATGAGGCTCGTTGCTGGGTTCGTGCATACTGGCGCAAGCAACTTTACAAGGTAACACAGCGTAAGGTATTGCCGAGGTTAATGAATGAGCTGGATCAGCGTTATTATCTTGCCGTTTTGCAGGTGTATAACGATAGCCAGATTCGTAACCACAGCAATTATAACGATGTGCGTGACTATATTAATGAAGTCATGTACTCATTTTCACGTAAAGCGCCGAAAGAAAGTTATTTGGTGATCAAACATCATCCGATGGATCGTGGTCACAGACTCTATCGACCATTAATTAAACGGTTGAGTAAGGAATATGGCTTAGGTGAGCGCGTCATTTATGTGCACGATCTCCCGATGCCGGAATTGTTACGCCACGCAAAAGCGGTGGTGACAATTAACAGTACGGCGGGGATATCTGCGCTGATTCACAACAAACCACTCAAAGTGATGGGCAATGCCCTGTACGACATCAAAGGCTTGACGTATCAAGGGCATTTGCACCAGTTCTGGCAGGCCGATTTTAAACCGGATATGAAACTGTTTAAGAAGTTTCGTGGGTATTTATTGGTTAAGACGCAGGTTAATGCGGTTTATTATGGGGGGGAGGGTTTTAAAAGTAGAAAATGTGCGTAAAAATTATTTAACACCCTTTATAAAAAATCAAAATGATCTTATATTTCAATACGTAGATGCTTTCTTTTGATGGTGTCTTCATATACTGAAAAATAGCATGAGAGGATCACTAAATAGCATAAAAATAATTACAACAATTTCATCCCATTAGTTCCCAAAATGTTCTTATGATATGAAATTGTTTTAATTTGTTAGTAAAACCGTTAAGAATCAAAACTAGTAACAGAAATGTTAAATAAACATCATAATTTCATATAATCAGTCAAAGATGAAATTATGACAGTAATATTTTTTATACAATTACTTACTTGTACACCCGCAACTCCTAGTTGCTCAGGTGGGGCGGTAGCATACTTAAATAAAAGGTCTATCATAAATGTCCAGAAGCAGTATGGAAATTCAGTGCTCAGCAGTAAAAGCCCTTTTTTTTAGAGAGATTAGGACTCGATTTGGAAAATATAGGTTAGGATACATATGGTCAGTTTTAGAGCCTTCATCACATCTTGTGATATTAATAACAATATTTGGATATATTATGCACAGAACCATGCCTGACATATCTTATCCTGCATGTTTATTAAACGGCGTCATACCATATTTTATTTTTAGTAGTGTTGCGACACGTTCTGTAAATGCTATTGATGCTAACAGAGGTTTATTTAATTACAGGCCTGTAAGGCCTATTGATACTCTATTGGCAAGGACACTCCTAGAAACAATAATATATATCATTGTATACGCACTATTAATGTTAATACTTGCATTTTTAGGTGAAAATTTCTCTATGTCCAAATTAGTATTACTTTTCACAACATGGTTATTACTAATTATTTTCTCCTTGGGGACTGGATTAATTTTTATGGTGCTTGGACAATTATCACCAGAGGCTGAAAAAATATTACCAATAATAATTAAGCCAGTTTACTTTATTTCATGCGTTATGTTTCCTATACATGCAGTCCCAAAAGAATACTGGCACTATTTACTCTGGAATCCAGTAGTCCATATAGTTGAATTAAGTAGAGAGGCAGTGGTACCAGGGTATGTAAGCGAAGGTGTGAGCCTTGGTTTTTTAGCAATTAGTTCTGTACTTATACTTTTTATTGGGTTAGCACTTTATCGTACTTATGAAGAGAAAATGTTGACATCATGATAAAAATTGTAAACTTAACAAAATCGTACAAAACATCAAACGGAAGGCATTATGTATTTAAGAACCTTAGTATTGATTTCCCTGAAAAAAAAAGCATTGCTTTAATTGGCCATAATGGGGCAGGAAAATCAACGCTACTGAAAATGATTGGAGGTATCGATAGACCTGATAGCGGCAAGATTATAACTAATAAAACAATATCTTGGCCGGTTGGTTTAGCTGGTGGGTTTCAGGGTAGTTTAACCGGTAGAGAAAATGTAAAATTTGTTGCTCGCCTTTATGTTAAAAAAGAAAACGTGAATAATATTGTTGATTTTGTTAGAGATTTTTCTGAATTGGGCAAATATTTTGATATGCCAATTAAAACATATTCATCCGGTATGAGAGCTCGCCTAGGATTTGGCCTTAGCATGGCCTTTAAATTTGATTATTATCTAGTTGATGAAATTACTGCAGTTGGTGATGCAAAATTTAAAAAAAAATGCATTGATCTTTTTAATAAAAAACGAGATGAATCAAATTTTCTTATGGTATCCCATAGTATGAACACACTTAAAGAATATTGCGATTTAGGAATAACAATTCATCGTAATGGACAAATTTATATTCATGACAATGTTTCAAACGCAATAAAATATTATTTGTCTTCAGAAAACTTATAACCCCAAAATTTGAAAGGAGAAAAAAATGATTGAGTCAAATAAAAGCATCACAATTTGTTGTGATTTCTTGATGACGAGAAATAAAACACAACGATATCACTTGAGATGGTTTTCATTATTAATGAATAGAGTTCTATCAGATGTTGTTTTTGCTGATATAAACGAATTTATTAGTGATGATGAACATAACGAAAAATTTCAACGTGAAACGTTTTTCTCATTAAGTGGACTGAATATACCATTAGAAGAAACTCATGCACACTTCAATGAACATGCTATTACAGATAAATCAGTTAACTACTTAGGCAATTTCCTAAAAAATACTTTCGTCATCGGCTATGAATTGTCTGAGCAAACAAAAAGCATATTGGATAAAATTAATATAAAATACATTGATATATGGTTACATCCAATTAGATTTTTAGATGATAATTTTTATGCGTATTACTCATCAGATAAATCAATATGGAATTGTCTAAAGAAATATAGAATTGATGAAAACATATATTATCTCTATGCTGATAAATTAAAAATCCAATCTTATATGGGATGGGATAAATTTCATTCTTCAATTGATAAGTTATTAATAGATAATTCATGTCTTTTTGTAGGTCAAACCCTTACAGATAAGGCTGTATGTCGTGATGGTACAATGCTTACCATTCTAAACTTTGAAAATGACTTTACCAGATTAACAAAAGAATATAGCCATGTTTATTTTTCACCGCATCCAATGATAAAAGGAGACTATTCTGCACAAATTGATTTCCTCAAACAATTTAATAATGTTTCAATAATTAAAGAACCTGCTTATAAACTTCTATGTTCTGATAAGATCAAAAAAGTTGTCGCTATATCATCATCATTAGTTTATGAAGCTCAATTCTTTAATAAAGAAACGGAGTTTTTCTATCGTCCAATTGTACCTATTTACAATAATAGAGAAGGTGTGGGATATTTATCAATTTTCAATAAACTACACTCTTCAAAATTTTGGGCGGATGTGTTATCAAAAGATTTTATAATTAAAGACAACATTATTGATGTGGATTTTTTAGTTAAAAAAAATAATTATAGGGATATGCTTTCTCTTTATTACAACAATAAAGTCTTTGATAAAGAACATTATATATATGAAAAAACAAAAATCCCAGTTACACATCAAACCCAAAAAGGAAAACCAAATGAAAAAACACAGCAAGTCTATTACTCAAATAAAATTGCAATTGATAAAATTAAAAATATGCTTTCTAAGCATAAAGTAGTATCATTAGACATCTTTGATACAGTCCTGCAAAGAAATATTGCCAATCCTAGTGACATACCATATTTGGTCGCAAAGTATGGTAAAGAGAAATTCTTTATTAATATAGAATCATATATGGATGCCAGAAAAAAATGTAAATCTTTAAGTCAATATACATATGAAACTCCTTTATCTGAACGATATAAAATCATAGGAAAACTTCTCTCTATTCCTGAAGATGTTTTCCTTGATTTATATAATTATGAATTAGATATTGAGAGAAAGGTTATTGATTCTCGAACTATCGGAAAAGAAATTATAAAGGCTGCACGTGCGCTAAATAAAAAAGTGATATTAGTATCTGATATATATTATGACAAAGAGTTCGTTGCCCAATTACTTAAGCATTGTGATATTGATTATGATGAACTTTATATTTCCTCTGAATTAGACAAAACAAAAGAGAGCGGAAGTTTATATGACCATTTGATTGACATTTATGGATGCGACATTATACATATTGGTGATAATAGACACTCTGATTATAATAAAGCTTTAGATAAGGGTTTAACCCCTGTTTTATTGTTGAGCAATAAAGAGCAAATAAAAAGAACCATTAATTCATATACTGAACTTTCAGGCGACTTTAAAGAGTTCCGAAATGGATTAATACAAGCGAATATGTCTCAATATCCTATGATAACCTATCAACCTGGTTATATGAGAGGAAATGCTGAATTTTTTGGATATAATGTCGTTGGCGATATATTTCTTGCATTTGCTCACTGGATATTAAAAGAAGCTCAAAAACGTAAAATAAAAAAACTAGCATTTCTGGCAAGAGATGGTGAAATTGTTAAGAAAGTCTTTGATCTTATAAATAATACAGATATAGAGTCGAAGTACATACTTGCATCACGACGCTGCGTACGAGTTTCATCGATGTATACCAAGCAAGATGTGATCAATGAAATTGATAATTTCATTAGCTCGTTAAACAATAATAACAACGATATATTTAATTATTTATCCCTGCGTTTTGGCCTTTCTATTGAATCTATCAAAAATATTTTTGAAGGTAGTATACCAAGTCTAAAAAACAATAATGAACTTAAGGAAAAATTGTATTCAGATAATTTTATATCAGCTGTTCTTAGTAATTCCGCTATAGAAAGAAGCAACTATATTTCTTATTTAAAAAATAATCATATCGACAGTAACACGGCTTTTATTGATATTGGCCATAATGGTTCTCTTCAAGCCAGTATTTGTAAACTTTTAGGATTAAAGAAAAGTACAGGACTTTATTTTGCAACATATGAAGGGATAGATGCCACATTAGCGTGCGTTTCCGGAGAACATGTCGGAATAGGTTATTATAAAGATCGGATCTCAGTACAAAATAAATCTGATAACTATATAAAATATGCACTCATGATAGAAACAATATTTTTAAATGAGAAAGGAACCTTCATTAAATTTAACAAAGTAGACGACAAACTTATTCCAGAATATTTATCTGTAAAAAATGAGGCTAAGCGCATATCATTTATTCGCTCATTGCAAAAAGGTATCTTGCACTATATTTCTGACTTAACAAAATCATTAAACTCAATGAACTTTGATATTGCTAAAAATGATACATTTAGTAGATCATTTGATCCTTGTGAACGATTTTTTAAAATAATGCAACAACCGGTATTAAGAGATGCTCAAATGTTTTCTGGCGTCACAATGGAAAATTATTTTTCCGGAAGGGATATTCGTTATATTACTCCTAAATTTGATATGTTGAATTCAGTTTGTTTATGGCGAGAAGGCACTAAGTTAATAAAAGAACACGTAGCTAAAGATAACAAAAAAAATGAAAGAACATATGCTAAAAATACAGTTAGCATTAAAACTTTAAAACCAAGGCCTATAATAGGCAATATAGCTAAAACTACTTTAACATTGGCAGAGTCTTTTTATATAATGATGGCACCATTTGTTAATAAGAAAAAAGTTAAGAAACTTATCCTTGATAAGGAGAAATTCTATAATGACTCACAGAATAAAATAATAAAAAAAATATGGCATGCCTCCCGATAAATTGAAATATCAATGATTAACATTTAGTAAAAAGTCCATGTGCTTTACAGTACATGGACTTTTTATATTAATCTAATTTATCGAATATTATTGAGAATTGTTTATAACATTCATTTGTAGGATGAATGCTACCATCAATAATAGACTCTAATATATTAGGAATGTATTTTTTTATATCGATTGCATTTGAATGATACATTTTTAATATTTCATTATAGTTCCAGATTGGATGTTTATAATTTCCATTATTATCCTTATAATGGTTGTTAGAACGATTGAATTCTTCACGTCCTAATAAACACCAAAACCAATACGTAACCTGATATCGTTGAGAGAACTTATTTAGCGCTTCAATACCTAATTTAAAACACTGTAATGAATTTTCATTTGACACAAGATCTTGTCTAATAAATCGACCATCTTTAACTTTATTATTAGTGCAAACATTGCCAATACGGAAATCCGGCACAAACAAGATAACCGAGCCAAACCACTCATTCCACCATGCAATTAAGTTCTCTAATTGTTGACTGAAAAGAGAAACGGCAGGAATAGGGAGTAAGTGATATTTAGTTGGTTTTGACACTTCATTTTTCAAAAACTTCCTATACCACAAATCAATATGTGAAGGGCCTGTTATCATTTTATCACATTTATCTTCCACCAAAATGTTTTTATATTTATTATAGTTATATCTTTTTTTTATAAGTTTAGGTAACGTATCTTTTATATTATATAATTGTTCAATGAGTTTTATATTATTAATATAATCAATAGTGTTTGGTTTGTTTTGATAAATAACTGATGATATGTCATGTTTCCACCATTTTATTGTTTTTAGTTTTTCAATGATCTCTTCTTCAAATCTATAACCTATTATTCTTGCTGGGTTTCCTCCCACTATAGCATAATCCTCAATGTCAAAATTAACATATGTATTGGGTTGAATTACTGCGCCATCACCAATAACACATCCTTCTTCTATAATTGAATTTTTGCCAATAAAAACATCACTACCTATTATAGTATATTTATTTTGCTCATAATAAAATCGACTGGTTTTTATTTTTTTCAAGTAATCATCAGAAGCAATGAATGGTAAATCCTTACTGAATGGATGGTTTGAGAAATTGTGCCGAGAATGTATTTTTGGATAGCCAATATGAACATTTTTATCAACAACACTAAACCTACCAATGAATGTGTTACTACAATAACTGCCAATATCTACTATGCTGTAAGCTCCTACAAAAAATCGAGCATTTAATCGCCCATTGATTATACAGTTTTCTTCTAACCAGCCATCTCCTTGTATAAAAGAATGGTTAACGATAAAAATATTTTTATCTTTTAAATTTTCATCATACTTCATATACATTTCTTACGGTTTTTATAGTCACACAAACTCATATTTAACTTCTCAATTATATATTTTTTTTAATTGGATGGCAATAATCATTATATAGTCAAAGAAATATTATATAACGCATTAAGATGTATTGCTATTGATATTAACTGACGTGACGGGTGATGCTGCCAACTTACTGATTTAGTGTATGATGGTGTTTTTGAGGTGCTCCAGTGGCTTCTGTTTCTATCAGC
>OIFP01000092.1_pt1 | contig 50035 bp, 31 predicted proteins | sample 1582061 | NCBI WGS metagenome assembly OIFP01 (sample SAMN07501072, study PRJEB24779) | human gut metagenome | isolation source: stool | host: human infant | place: USA: Pittsburgh, PA | reverse complement strand
TCATCACTCACGCGGCGTTGCTCCGTCAGACTTTCGTCCATTGCGGAAGATTCCCCACTGCTGCCTCCCGTAGGAGTCTGGGCCGTGTCTCAGTCCCAATGTGGCCGTTCATCCTCTCAGACCGGCTACTGATCATCGCCTTGGTGGGCCGTTACCCCTCCAACTAGCTAATCAGACGCAATCCCCTCCTTCAGTGATAGCTTACATGTAGAGGCCACCTTTCATCTATCCTCGATGCCGAGGTTAGATCGTATGCGGTATTAGCAGTCGTTTCCAACTGTTGTCCCCCTCTGAAGGGCAGGTTGATTACGCGTTACTCACCCGTTCGCCACTAAGATTGATAGAAGCAAGCTTCCATCGCTCTTCGTTCGACTTGCATGTGTTAAGCACGCCGCCAGCGTTCGTCCTGAGCCAGGATCAAACTCTCCAAGATATCTTGAAGCTATTTGAATAGCTCATTTGTTTTTGTTGTCGTTACATTGAAGTAACTTTGAATTATGGTTGGTTTTGACTATGTCAAAACCCGCACTCTGGCATATGTTCAATCATATGATTGATTACCTATCATTGTTCAGTTTTCAAAGATCTGTTATCAATTTGCACTACTTCATTATTAAGTACTGTCGTAATTGACGACTTGATTATAATAACATTATGACCACTTTCATGTCAACACATTTTATAATCTTTTTTGAAGTTCATTTTAAACCTCTAAGTGTATTGCTACACTCATTAAGAAACAGCCGCTCAAACGACTGTATGCATATTATAGTACAATGAAAATATAATCGCAACCCCCAATTCTCAATTTTACAAAATCTTCATTTTATTTTCATTTTTAACCATAAACCTAATAATTGATTTTACACAATTAATCATGTACAATGTAGCTGTAATAAAGAACTTTCAGCACAAATTAGTTTTCTTTTATTAGCGTTTACCAATATGAATATTACATTATTGTAAGGAGATTGAGTATGAAACTATCAAAACATTTATTATCAAAAGCTGTAGCTATAGCTGCTATATGTGCTACTATGGGAACCACCACATTAGCTGCACCACAGGGCACATTTGATACTTCAGAAATTAATATTACTGGTCAAGCGTCTCGATCTGTAGCACCTAACTATGCGATTTTAACACTTGGTATTACGAGCCAAAATACCAATATCAATGCTGCAAAATCTAATAATGATCGTATTATGAGTAATTTAATTAGTCAATTAGCTAACTTAGGTGTTGCAAAAAAAGACATCTATACATCTAGCATTTCCATCAATCCAACGAGTGACTATCAAGACGGCAAACGCATCAATACAGGTTATAATGTATCAAATCATGTAACAGTTAAGATCAATAACCTTGATAACGTAGGAAAGGTTGTCGATGCCGCTGTTAGCGCTGGTGCTAACGACATCAACAACCTTTCATTCCAAAATGATGTGTCTCAACAATTATCTGATTCTTTAACTACAGAAGCGATTCAAAACGGTCGCCATAAAGCAGAAGTTATCGCAGCTGCCCTCGGTCGTACATTGGGACCAGTAAAAACTGTTTCCATTAGCACAACTGAAACTAGCACAATGGACTCTGGTTACTATCGTAACCCAGTAATGCTAAAAGCAGCTCTCGAAACTGCTACACCTGTAGAAAAAGGCTCTTTAATAGTTTCCCAAGACGCTAACATCACTTATTATCTACAATAGAATTTTCCGGTACCACACCTTCGTGTACAGCTACAATGCCGCCTGTCAATTCATGATAGGTGGCATTTTCATATCCTAGAGATTTCCAGATTTCTAAAATCTCACTTTGATGAGGGTATCTACGTAAAGATTCTGGAAGCCAGGCATAGGAAGAGTTATCTTTGCTCAATTTTCCTATAATAGGCAATATATATGAAAAATAGAAGTTATATAACTGTTTAAACCCAAACATACTTGGTTTTGCAAGTTCTAACACCACAACCTTCCCCCCTGGTTTTACCACGCGTTGCATTTCAGACAATACCTGCTTAATATCTGGAACATTTCGCATTGCAAAGCCACTCATTGCAGCATCAAATGTATTATCCTCATATGGTAAGGCCATGGCATCACCTTGTACTAAATTTACTTGATTAAGTAAACCAGCAGCCTCAATACGAACACGACCTTGATTTAACATTTCACTATTAAAATCTAATGCCTCTACCTTCAAAGTGGGCTCTTGACATAATGCTTCCTTCGTAAATACACAAGTGCCACATGCCACATCAAGTACATATTGGTGAGGACCGATATTCATCGCTTTTACAGAGAATTTACGCCAAAAATAATCTTGTCCAAAGCTTAACACCGTATTCATTAAGTCATAGTTTTTTGCAATATTAGAAAAAACGCCTTGTACAAATTTCTCTTTATCTGCATACGTTTTAAATTCTTTAGTATTCATTATGGACCTTTCACAAATCAAGAACTATGTTCAAGAATTATATATGGCATAGTATACCACACTATAGGAACGCTAAAAAGAATCCTAATATATATACTCTATATAGTGACTATGTAATATATACATATCTACTAAAAACACTGGTATTTAGTATTTTCCGCTACATAATATAGAGCTAAACACACATATCTATTTTTTACCTATATTCATAATAAATATATACGACTATCGATTATAATATCTATTGCCACCATTTCATGTTCGTTGTATAATGACATATGTCCATGTTGAAAGGATACTTTATCATGGAGTTTTATTTGTTTTTATATAAGTATTGGAGTGTACTATGAATCGATTTGTAAAATCAATCAATAGAGTCAGTCTAATCCAACAAATTATCATAGGTTTGATTATTGGTATTTTAACTGCTCTTTATGTGCCAGATGTGGCCAATGAACTTGCTTTATTAGGAGTCCTCTTCGTTGGAGCGCTAAAAGGTATCGCCCCTATCCTCGTATTTTTCTTAGTAATTGCTGCGATTAGTAAACATCGCTCTGGACAAAAGACAGGTATGGGCTCTGTTATAACCTTATATTTACTAGGTACATTCCTATCTGCGGCTTTAGCAGTAATCGTAAGCTTCTTTTTCCCTACTACATTACACCTAGCAGCAGGTGCCGCAGATGCCGCACCACCTCAAGGTATCGTAGAGGTTATGACAACATTACTAAAAAATGTAGTTGATAATCCTGTAAAAGCATTAATGACTGCTAACTACATCGGTATTTTAGGGTGGGCACTTATCATTGGTGGTGCTTTACGCCATGCACCGATGAATACGAAGGAAGTTATGGAGTCCATTGCACAAGCTATTACTACTGTAGTAGGTTGGATCATTCGATTCGCCCCTCTTGGTATTATGGGTCTTGTAGCAGAATCCATTGCTACTAACGGCATCGAAGCCTTGATTGGGTACTTTCAATTACTCGTATTATTACTTGGTTCTATGATCTTTGTAGCACTAGTAATCAATCCAATTTTATCCTTTATTTACCTTCGTCGTAATCCATACCCATTGGTATTCAAATGCTTACGAGAATCTGCAATCTATGCGTTCTTTACACGTAGTTCTGCTGCAAACATTCCCGTAAACCTTGATTTAGCCAAACGATTGAAACTTAATCCAGATATGTATTCCGTATCCATTCCATTAGGAGCTACAATCAATATGGGTGGTGCAGCAATTACAATCACAATCATGACATTAGCTGCGGCGCATACATTAGGTATCGTTGTAGATATTCCTACCGCAATCCTATTATCTGTTATTGCCACTATTGGTGCATGTGGGGCTTCTGGTGTTGCAGGCGGTTCCTTGTTACTCATTCCATTGGCTTGTTCCCTATTCGGTATATCCAATGATGTAGCAATGCAAGTTGTAGGCGTAGGCTTTATTATCGGCGTATTACAAGATTCCACGGAAACTGCACTTAACTCTAGCACAGATATCCTCTTCACTGCTACTGCTGATTATGCAAAACGCGGTTATCATCAAGATTGGAACTAAAATTTTTTTAGACGGTCCTTTGGGACCGTCTTTTTTTGTAAACTAATTGTACATTCTTTTATAGGACTTTGTGAAAGTTACATATATCCGCGCCTCTTAATTTTCTGGAAATAATATTATGTATTTGGATAAACTAAATATAAACTTTCACCAATCACTAACAAACTATATTGATTTTCTTCAATGTAGTGGTATAATATAGTTAATGATAATAACTATTAGTAGATATATAGGAAGGAATCAACATGAAACAATACGATATTATTGTAGTTGGTACAGGCGGCGCAACCATCGTAGCTGATGCTGCGCTCAAAAAAGGCCTTAAAGTGGCAATCATAGAAAAAGGTAAATTTGGTGGTACATGTCTAACTCGCGGTTGTATTCCTACAAAAGTTATGGTTACAGCAGCTAATGCAATTCAAGAAACAAAAGAATTCAAAAAAATTGGCGTTAACGTTGGACCTGCTACTATGGACTGGGACACAGTGTCCAAGCGTACTTGGCATAAAATTGACGAATCTGCAGGCATCTATGATTATTACAATGCCTATGACAACGTAGATGTGTATCGTGGTGCAGCAAGCTTTGTATCTGATAAAGTGATGAACATCCATCTTAACGATGGGTCTGGCATTGTAGAAATTACAGCGCCTACAATTATCCTTGGTACTGGTGGCTATAGTAATGTACCTAATGTACCAGGTCTTCAAGAATCAGGGTTCCTTACTAGTGAAAGTCTCTTTGGTGATAAATTCCCTAAACAGCCATATAAATCCCTTGCTGTACTTGGTGCGGGTCCGATTGGTGTTGAGTTCGCTCATGTATTTGATTCCGCTGGTACAAAAGTAACAATTCTACAACATAATGTACGTTTAGTTCCTAAAGAAGATGCAGATATATCGGAACACTTGCTTAACAACTACAGAGAACGTGGTATTAACGTACTTCTAAACCAAGACACTGTTGAAATCCGCCAAGAGGATGGCCTTAAAGTAGTAGTTACTAAAGATCGTACTACTGGCGAAATTACAGAAACTAAAGTTGAAGAAATCCTTGTAGCTGCAGGTATCCGTCCAGCTGTGGAAGAACTTCACCTAGAAAATACTGGTATTGAAACACGGCCTAAAGGCTGGATCAAAACTAACGAATTTTTAGAAACATCCGTTGATGGTATCTACGCTTTAGGTGATGTCAATGGGGAGCCGGCATTCCGTCACCGTGCAAACTACGAAGCAGATATCATTGCTCACAATCTCTTCTATGCAACAAGTGAAGATGATTACCGTTGGGCAAGGTATGATACATTACCAAAAGTTACTTTCTCCTATCCTGAAATTGGTAGTGTAGGTCTCACAGAGGCTGAAGCTATCAAAGCGGGTTACAATGTAGGAGTTGGGAAGAACTTCTACTCCTCCACTGCAAAAGGCTATGCAATGGGTATCAACCCTGGAGATATAAACGATGGATTTGTAAAAATTGTGGTAGATAAGGACACCAACCATATCCTTGGTATGCATGTCGTAGGTCCTCAAGCTTCTATCCTCTTCCAGCCTTATGTGAACCTTATGAATAGTGGTGTAACTCCGTTGACAGCAATCAACGAAGAAATTGCTTCTGAACGCACTAAACGTTTACGTGAAAAAGGTATTACTCGTGAAATGGACCCTAGATCCGTTATCACTGTAGGCGAAACTATGAGCCCACATCCATCCCTCGTCGAGGTTATCATGTGGACACAAGTGTACTACGAAAATCGTTGGTAATACAACTATAGTTATAAATAATAAAAGGACTAAACTTAAGCGCAGTCCTTTTGTTGCAAACATATCTATTGTAAAAAAATAATATTCTAACATAAGAGCACTATCAACCGATATTTTATAGTATCGGAATCGCAAAAAAGAGCCAAAGGCATTGCCTTCGGCTCTTTTCTTATTAATCATCAATAGATAGGTTAGCGGCCCATATCTATATCAGAACCCCAAACGAGATTTGTTTTACGACCATCGAAGCCTTGATCTGGCTCAGGTGGTAATTTATAGGATTTAGATTGTTCTACATAAGCACCTGTCTCAGCATCTACTGTAACAACTACTTTTTTACCATCTTGATGCATAGTCACATAGTATAAAACTTTACCATTATGAGCTTCAATTTTCCAGCCCTTCATAACAGCATCATTTCCAAGTTGTTGTTTTGCAACACGTTCTGCTTGCGTTGATTCAATAACTTTATCTTTATTAAAAATCTCACCAATAACTTTCTTAGGTTTGCCCCCCTCTTCCATATCAGAAGCATTACCAGTGATTACATCAATTTTCATCTTGTACTGATGATACTTACTATAACCAACTACTTTATAACCATAGTTCAAGTCATTAGAGTTGAGCTCTACAGAATGAAGCGCCGCATTAGGATAGCGATTTTGGAAAATAGTTCCAATTTGGCTCATAGTCATAACTATGGACTCGCCAGGTGCACGTTTTACAGAAATATCCGTACTTGTTTCAGGCTTTGTTTTGCGTGCATCTGCCACACTTGGTGTAGCAACGGATAACATGCCCACTGCTAATACCCCCGTTAATGCCATAGAAATCAACTTTTTATTCATTATAATCCTCCTACTAGATACCATGTTTCTATTAATCAAACTATTAGTACACTAGAATTTCTATAAGTTCATGCTATATTCAGCAACACGAAAAATATGTAAATAGTCATATCATTTAGACAATATACTATAAACCTTCATTAGATGCAAGTCGTCCATCTACATCAGTCATAATCAATTTATAGCATGTAGCCACTAAAGGTACACCGATCAACATACCAGTAACCCCCATCAAACTACCGCCTACGATAACAGCAGCAAATACCCACAAACCTGGTAATCCAACAGAGTTACCTACAATTTTAGGATAAATAAAGTTACTTTCAATTTGATGTAGTATCTCCAGAATAATTACATAGATAAGAGCATCCATAGGGCTAACAGTAAGTAGCATAACGGCTCCAATGATACCACCAACATAAATACCTAATAGTGGAATCAATCCAGTTAGACCAATTACACAGGCAATCGTTGTAGCATATTCAATATTAAATAGCCATAAAGTAATTCCTACCATCACGCCTAGAACCAAGGCATCTATAAACTGACCTACAAAAAAATTGCTGAATGTTTGAACTGCTACGCGAGTTACATAACTAACTCGATTTACCCACTCATCTGATGCATAAGCCTTTAATATACGTTTACCTTGTAACATAAGGCGTTCCTTATCAAGCAACATATAAACAGCAAAAATTAAGCCAAGACCTATGTTCAAAGTCCAAGACAATACGGTGCCCATTGCATTTACAATATATGTGCCACCTTTTGTCCCCCATTCACGAGTATATTTAGCAATATTCTCTCCACTTAGGGCATCTATAATCGTTTGATTCGACGCCATTGGAATGGTTTCTGTAATATGTTGCATCCATGTTTGGAAATCCGTATACAATTGCGGTGATGCAGCTACAATAATCGACATAGAATGAATCAATTGAGGTAAAGCCATCCGAGCAATAAAATACACAATAACACTAATTGTTACAAAGGATAGCAAAAGACTCAACGGGCGACGTATTTTATACTTCCATCCAGAGTCACACTTAGGCCATAGCCATCGTTCATAACGAACGACTAGAATATCCAATACGAAAGCAATACAAGCACCCACAATGAGCGGAACAAAAGCCGTAAAGATAGCGTCAAGACCACTAGCAATATCACTTATACGTAGTGCCATCATAATCATAATGCCCGCTAGTATAATAGCTCTTATGAGCTGTTTGTAATATTTGAATTCTTTCATAATAACCTACTTCACATAACACTATTAATAAGCTACACCTATATAACTATACGATTCTCACATCGCATACATTACCAAAGCATAATGAACATTGTATGACCTAGGATTGTATGCAATTTTAGTATAACATAAAAGTCCACCTTATCGCATGCTCGAATTCTCGATAAACAAGAGAGCATGATTGAAGGTGGACTTATTGTAGGCCTAATCTAGATTAGTCTAGAGATTAGCGATGAATATAAACGTCTACACGACGGTTTTCAGCTTTACCTGCTGCTGTAGAGTTAGTTGCAACTGGTTTAACATCACCATTAGCAATACCGATAAGACGATCGGCAGATACACCATGGTTAACTAAATATTGAGCCACATGTTGTACGCGGCGTTCAGACAAAGCAATGTTGTATTGAGGATTTGCATCAGTATCAGCGTTACCCATCAATTTAACTTGGTCTTGAGAATATTGGTTAGCAGCATTTACAGCAGCTGTTAAGTTTGGATATTGGTCTGCACGAGCAACATCTTGGTCGGAGTCAAAGTAGATAGATTGTACATAGTAATCCAATTTAGGAGTTTTATATGCAGGCGCTTCTACAGTAGGAGCTGGAGCCGGAGTGTATACAGGAGCTGGCGCTGGAGTGTATACAGGAGCTACGGATTTGTGACCACCGAAACGGTAAGATAATCCTACTACAGGACCTTGGAAGGAAATATTAGACTTATCATCACGTTTAGTATTGATATAACGATACCCTGCATTAATATCCCAGTCTTGGTTAACTTTATAACCTAAACCTGCTTCCCAAGTAGTAGTTCTCTTAGTCCCTACACCCGCTTTACCATAAACGTCTACTTTGGAGCCAAGGTTAGCTTTACCAATTACACCTAATTGAGCAATATTATTTGCTTTAGGGAATGTATCACCAGAAATGTGAGCATAACCGCCATATACTGCGAAATTTTTGTTCAAGGATTGAATCAAATTAACTTCTTGCATTCTATCACTATAGCTAGTGCCGAACATTTTATCATTCAAACCATGGTATTGGTATTGCAACGCTGTTTTATCTGTAAAAGCGTATGTTACACCACCATCAAAGTTCCATTTTGCATCAGAAGTCCAAGCTTTAGTTTTTGCTTTAGAATCAGACGCACCAAGATCAACTTGAAACTCACCTTTATTGAATTGAGTTTGAGGAGTTGCACCTGCTACGGACACACCTACAGCAGCAACTGCCAATAAAGCTAATAATTTTTTATTCATTATAATTCCCTCCAAAAACAGCCCTTATAATACTTAGGCTTTGGTAATAATATGCTTATATTTTACACAATTTTTCAATATAATTCAATATTCTTCATGAATATTTGATGAATTTTTAGTTATATCTATCTATAAATATTATAAATATAAATATTTAAACCCTCTCTATTGCCGAATCACTGCGATTCTCTGCACATATTACATTCCCGAAATTATAATACTATTTATCTTTTTTAAGATTCTCTAACAATAATAAAATTACTGGTCTTATAAGTTCATCAAAATCATTATTATATATACTAATAGATCTAACTATAATTGAACGAATAAAAGCTCCCTTATGCACTAAGGAAGCTTTTATCATTTCATATGTATATCCCTTACATATATACGTGAAATCAGAAGTTTCTGGTCAGATAACACATTCCCCAATGTGTCATTTTTTTCACATTACGTATTGTACATCAAAAATTTTTAATAGACAAGAGTTTATTCACTTCTTTTTCATGAATCCTTCTAAAACTTTCAATGTAAAAAAGAATTTACATCTCATTAAACAACCTTATGTTGCCATGTTCCTCGAATAAATCTCAAATAAGAACAACATAATCTTAGAGACTGATCGAAGTACAAAGATAACCATGCCCCAAAAAGCCCTAAACCTAGTGTAATGCACAATAAATAAGTAATAATAGGACGAATGATTGCTACGCTTACAAGAGAATATTTCATGATGTAATATGTATCTCCTGCCCCTTTCAACACACCGGAATACACTTGCTGTAATGCTTGAGGGAATGCAGCGATAGCCATAATGCCCATCAAAGTGGCTGAAAGTGTAACAACATCACTTTCACGAGTATATAACTGTACTAAAAAATCACCAGGACCAATAAAGATTAATGCACTTACAAGGCCCACGGCTAAACCAATACGAGCACCAATTTTACCATAAGTACGTGCAATATCTGGTCGTTTGTGTCCCAGACTTTGCCCCGTATGTGATGCACCTGCAAATCCAAGACCCATCGCAAAATAGTAAAATATATCCATTAAATTCATACATACGTAATGTGCTGCTAAAGGTACCGCACCTAAGGAAGCAACAATCATAGTGTATGTATACATACCAAACCGTTCAAAGAACTGTTCCCCTAAAGAACTGCCACCTACATGAAACATCGTATGAAGTACAGGTCTTTCAAAAGTCCACTTCGACGAATGGCGCAATGTTAATCCAGTAGAAGTATGTTGTGAAATCGTACGCAACAACAATAATGCAATAATAGCACTACTGATCATAGTGGATACACCTGCCCCCATAACGCCAAGTTCAGGGAAGAAACCAATACCATAAATCAAGAAAAAATTCATTATCGTATTCAAAATATTCCCTACTACATTAGATTTAAAAATAACTTTAGTGTTACCATATCCAATGAGTGCAGCCCCTACGATTTGGCTAAAGGACTGAAATATTAAGCTAATAACTATGAAACGACCATACCAAACGGCTGTTTCAATATAGCCATCTTCAGCACCCGTAAAACGTAGAATATGCTCTAAGTTCAAGAAACATATCAATAATAACGGTACATAAATTAAAAAATTCAATAAAATAGATTGCTTGAGTACGGCATTCATACCATCTACATCGCCTTCACCATGACGACGAGCTATAATTGCCGTCACAGCAATGGATAGGGCTCGACAGAAGATGAGCATTACCATCTCAGGCTGCCCCATAATGCCTACCGAAGCAAGAGCTGATGCACCTAAGGCACCAACCATCGCCAAATCGATGGCCGTCATAAATTGTAACATCAAGCCTTGTAATGTAGCTGGCCAAGCTATTTTTAAATAATTACCATATAATTGCTTCGTAGTTCCTACAGGTCCTAATCGTTCTGCAACAGGTAACATGGTATCTATTGAAAGCCATCGTTGTATACGGTCTAACATCCTATCTCCTATTCATGTAAGATCATATAGTAAAGGCATTACTTCACCTCTTATATCTATTGTATTATACCACACAACACATGAGAATTCATTCATATGTTATACTTTTTAAATAAGAATATATATCAAAATAGCAAAAAAGAACCTCTTAGACGAAATGTATATACCCTATCAAGTACAACAATGTATAAGAGGTTCTTTAGTTTTACAGGAAAATAACTATCTTAGACTATTATCAAAATTAGTTCTCAACTCTTAACCTTTAGAAGCTAATAATTGATTTACTACGGCACGCAAGTCATCTAAGCCTTGTTTAGTTTCAGCCAATTCTTGACGTTGACGTTCATTTTCAGCTTCCAATGTATTTAAACGTGCTGCTTGATTAGCAATAACAGTTTTTTGATTACTATTCTCTTTTTTGAGGCTAGATACTTCGTCTTGCATTACATAAACAGAGCTAATAGGGCCTGCTTTATAACGTTCTGGAATAGCGTCTTTTCTTTCACGACTACCACCAAATTTATGCGTTACACCTGCATTTACCATGTTATGGCTAGTGCCAAGTGAAACACCTACGTTGAACATAGTATCTTCAGTTCGGTAGTGAGCAATACCGATGGCACCAGCAGTTTCACCACGGTAGTTACCGATACTAGCCATAATTTGTGTTGGTTCCAATGGATCATATTGAATTGGTTTCAACGCTGCCATAGCTGCCGCATGAGCACCAACACGTTGTGTTTCAATACCGACACGGTTAACAGCTTCTTGTAAACCAGCATTAGATGCTTTCAATTGGCTAACATTTACTGCATCAGTATCAGCTGTGCCAGGCGCTACTCCATGAATTTTGTTGCCACCATTATTTAAGCCGTCTACAGTAAGTGATACAGGGCTAGCTGCTGTATCTGCAGGAGTAATAGTCATACCACCCCCATTAATTGTAGTAGAGTTGCCAGCTGCATCTTTCACAGTTGTACCTGCAGGAGTGATTTTAGTAGATACACCGTTTTCATCACCTACAGTAACACTGTTTAGGCCTTTTAAGTCTTTAGCCAAGCCATATGTGAAAGTAGTTCTATCTTGGTTAACTACAAGATTATCACCAGCTTGGAATTTTACGGTATCACTACCTTGTACTTTTTCAACGGTACCGCCAGCAGCCGTTACATTCCATGCAGATATATCTTTAACTTGTTGTTTACCAGTCTCTGTCAAGTTGCTCAAATCTTGATTTGCTGCATTATCGATTTTTGCTTTAGTCACATCATCGAGTTTAACAGTGACATCGTCGCCATTAGCAACAGTAGTAAGACCATTTTCCCCTTTAACATTGAATTTCACATCACCTGTGCTCAAAGACTTTTCATCGGTAGAACCAGAGTTACCACCTAAAGAAATCTTACGAGCAATGGCTTCTGTATTTTTATCAATATTAGCTTTATTGGTTGCAATATCTCCGGTATTTTTAGTAATTGCAGCTTTATTATCTGCAATATCTTGTTTGTTTGTAGAAATATTGCCTTTATTGGCAGCAATATCAGCAGTATTTTTGCTAATTTTATCCTTATTGTCAGCAATATTGGCTTTATTTTCTGCTACTTGATTATCAACTTGTTTCAATTGATCTTCTGTGGCTGCACGACCGCTTACAGGTTGTGTTTGACCAGAAATCCATTCTTTATTAGTCAAGCCAGTCACTTGAGGGGTCTCTACCCCTTCTGTAGCTTTCACTTTTGGTGCGGTAATTGTTTGATTTGCTTTTACAGTATTGAAAGTTACGTCTTGTTTAGTAGCAATTGTGAAGTCTTTACCATTTTGAGTAATGGAAATGTTATCACCATCGATGAACTTAACAGTGTTGCCACCTTCAACTTTTTCGGCAGTATTACCATTAGCTACTACATTCCATGCGGATAAATCTTTAACTTGTTGTTTACCGGTATCTGTTAAGTTGCTCAAATCCGTATTTGCTGCATTGTTGATTTTATTAGCCGTGGCATCATCTAATTTGACAGTTACATCTTCGCCATTAGCTTCAGTAACAATACCATTCTGACCTTTAATATTGAATTTTACATCACCTGTGCTCAAGGATTTCTCATCGGTAGACCCAGTATTACCACCTAAAGAAATCTTGCGAGCAATGGCTTCTGTATTTTTATCAATATTAGCTTTATTGGTTGCAATATCGCCAGCATTTTTAGTGATTGCCGATTTGTTATCAGCAATATTCTGTTTATTCGTCGCAATATTATCTTTATTGGTTGCAATATCAGCAGCATTTCTATCAATTGCAGTTTTATTATCAGCTATTTTTTGTTTGTTGTCTGCAATAGCCTCTGCATTTTTACCAATCTTATCTGTATTATCAGCAATATTGGCTTTATTTTCTGCTACTTGATCATCAACTTTCTTCAATTGGTCTTCTGTGGCGGCACGGCCAGATACAGGTTGTGTTTGACCTGGAACCCAAGCAGTGTTAGTCAAGCCAGTTACTTGAGGTGTTTCAACGCCAGTTGTCGCTTTCACTTTTGGTGCCGTAATTGTTTGTGTAGCGGTTACTGTATCAAAAGTTACATCTTTCTTAGTAGAAATGGTAAAGTCTTTACCATTTTGAGTAATGGAAATGTTATCACCATCGATGAACTTAACAGTGTTGCCACCTTCAACCTTTTCAGCCGTTTCATTATTAGCTACTACATTCCATGCTGCTAAATCTTTAACTTGTTGCTTACCGTCAGGAGTCAAATTACTCAAGTCTCGATCAGCTGCATTATCGATTTTACCTTTAGTTGCATCATCGAGTTTAACAGTCACATCGTCACCATTAGCAACCGTAGTAAGACCATTCTCACCTTTTACGTTAAATTTCACATCACCTGTGCTCAAGGATTTTGCATCAGTCGAACCAGAGTTACCACCTAAAGAAATCTTACGGGCAATAGCAGTAGTATTTTTATCAATATTGTCTTTGTTTTTAGCAATATTATCTTTATTAGTAGCAATGTCGCCAGTATTTTTATCAATTGCAGATTTATTGTCAGCAATTTTTTGCTTGTTCGCAGCAATATTGTCCTTATTGGTAGCAATATCTGTTTTGTTTATCGCAATATCGCCGGCATTTTTATCAATTGCAGTTTTATTGTCAGCTATTTTTTGCTTGTTGTCTGCAATAGCATCAGCATTTTTACCAATCTTATCTGTATTATCAGCAATATTGGCTTTATTTTCTGCTACTTGATCATCAACTTTCTTCAATTGGTCTTCTGTAGCTCCACGACCAGATACAGGTTGTGTTTGACCTGGAACCCATGTAATGTTAGTCAATCCTGTTACTTGAGGTGTTTCAACGCCAGTTGTCGCTTTCACTTTTGGTGCGGTAATCGTTTGGTTAGCGGTTACCGTATCAAAGGTTACATCTTTCTTAGTAGAAATGGTAAAGTCTTTACCATTTTGAGTAATGGAAATGTTATCTCCATCGATGAATTTAACAGTGTTACCACCCTCAACCTTTTCAGCCGTCTCATTATTAGCAACTACGTTCCAAGCGGCTAAATCCTTAACTTGTTGCTTACCGTCAGGAGTCAAATTGCTCAAGTCTCGATCAGCTGCATTATCGATTTTGCCTTTAGTCGTGTCATCGAGTTTAACAGTCACATCGTCACCATTAGCCACCGTAGTAAGACCATTCTCACCTTTAACATTGAATTTCACATCACCTGTACTCAAGGATTTTTCATCAGTAGAGCCAGTGTTACCACCTAAGGAAATCTTACGACTGATAGCTATCGTGTTTTTGTCGATATTAGCTTTATTGGTTGCAATGTTATCTTTGTTAGTTGAAATGTCAGCTTTATTTGTAGCAATGTCACCAGTATTTTTATCAATTGCAGTTTTATTATCAGCTATTTTTTGCTTGTTCGCAGCAATATTGTCTTTATTGGTAGCAATGTCTGTTTTGTTTGTCGCAATATCGCCTGCATTTTTATCAATTGCAGCTTTATTGTCCGCAATCTTTTGCTTGTTATCGGCAATATTATCTTTATTCGTAGCAATATCTGTTTTGTTTGTCGCAATATCGCCTGAATTTTTATCAATTGCAGTTTTATTATCAGCTATTTTTTGCTTGTTATCAGCAATAGCATCAGCGTTCTTGCCAATTTTATCTGTATTATCAGCAATATTAGTTTTATTTTCTGCTACTTGATCATCAACGTGTTTCAATTGATCTTCTGTGGCAGCACGACCAGATACAGGTTGTGTTCGACCTGGAACCCATGCAGTGTTAGTCAAGCCAGTTACTTGAGGTGTTTCAACGCCAGTTGTCGCTTTCACTTTTGGAGCTGTAATCGTTTGAATAGCGGTTACCGTATCAAAGGTTACATCTTTCTTAGTGGAAATGGTGAAGTCTTTACCATTTTGAGTAATAGAAATGTTATCACCATCGATAAACTTAACTGTATTACCACCTTCAACCTTTTCAGCCGTTTCATTATTAGCGACTACATTCCAAGCTGCTAACTCCTTAACTTGTTGTTTACCATCAGGAGTCAAATTGCTCAAATCTCGATCAGCTGCATTCTCGATTTTACCTTTAGTCGTATCATCGAGTTTAACTGTCACATCGTCGCCATTAGCAACCGTAGTAAGACCATTTTCACCTTTTACGTTAAACTTCACATCACCTGTGCTCAAGGATTTTTCATCGGTAGAACCAGAGTTACCACCTAAAGAAATCTTACGAGCGATAGCTGTTGTGTTTTTGTCGATGTTATCCTTATTAGTTGCAATATCACTAGCATTTTTAGTGATAGCAGCTTTGTTATCAGCAATATTTTGTTTATTCGCAGCAATATTGTCCTTATTAGTAGCAATATCACCTGCATTCTTATCAATTGCCGTTTTATTATCAGCTATCTTTTGCTTATTATCTGCAATGGCATCAGCATTTTTGCCAATCTTATCTGTATTATCAGCGATATTGGCTTTATTTTCCGCTACTTGATCATCAACATGTTTCAATTGGTCTTCTGTGGCTGCACGACCAGATACAGGTTGTGTTTGACCTGGAACCCACGCAGTGTTCGTCAAGCCTGTTACTTGAGGTGTTTCAACTCCAGTTGTCGCTTTAACCTTTGGCGCTGTAATCGTTTGAGTAGCTGTTACCGTATCAAAGGTTACATCTTTCTTAGTAGAAATGTTGAAGTCCTTACCATTTTGAGTAATGGAAATGTTATCACCATCGATAAACTTAACGGTGTTACCACCTTCAACCTTTTCAGCCATCTCATTATTAGCGACTACATTCCAAGCTGCTAAGTCCTTAACTTGTTGCTTACCGTCAGGGGTCAAATTACTCAAATCTCGATCAGCTGCATTGTCAACTTTACCTTTAGTTGCATCATCGAGTTTAACAGTCACATCGTCGCCATTAGCAACAGTCGTAAGACCATTTTCACCTTTCACATTGAATTTCACATCACCTGTGCTCAAGGATTTTTCATCAGTCGAACCAGAGTTACCACCTAAAGAAATCTTACGACCGATAGCAGCAGTATTTTGAGCAATATTAGCTTTATTAGAAGCAATATCCCCTTTATTTGTAGCAATTTCACCAGTATTTTTATCTATTGCAGTTTTATTGTCAGCAATTTTTTGCGTATTCGCAGCAATACTGTTCTTATTGGTGGCAATATCTGTTTTGTTTGTTGTAATGTCACCTGCATTTTTAGCTATTGCAGTTTTATTTGTATCAATAGCAGTTTTGTTAGCTTCAGCTTTATCGTCAACTTTTTTCAATTGGGAGACATTGACAGCATCTTTATCAGCAACACCATCTGCTACATTGGCAACTTTCAAATTTCCAGCATTGATACCTTTATCACCATCAATTTTTACAGTTTCATTACCGCCAGCATTATTGAAAGAAGCACTGTTTAATTTAGAAAGATCTTTTTTCAAAGCTACAGAGATTTTCTTATCATTTCTAGCAACCGCAACATTATCGTCACCAGAAAAATCTACTGTATTACCTTTTTCAACCGCTACTGGTGTAGCTTCACCATTAGCAGAAAGATTCCAACCATATTTGTTTTGATCAATCGCTTGATTAATCGCATTAGCTACATTAGCAGAATCCGCCATGCCAGCAGTCGCTGTAGCGCTACCATTTGCTACTGTGATATCTTGCTTTTTACCAGAAACTGTAATTTTCTTACCATTAGCTGTAGTGCTAATGTATGTATTATCACCATTTACAGCCAATTTACTATTAGCAAGGTTCACATCGCCTGTACCAGTATCACCTGTAAAAGCTAGATTAACACTCTTTAATTGCGCCACGTTTACTGCGTCTGTATCAGCAGTACCTGCAGCAACATAGTTAATTTGACGTGTTTGGTTTATCGTACCAACAGCAACACCACCTAATTTAGACGTTAGGGCGGCACCACTTAAACCAGCATATATATCTGTACGACTAGCATTAACATTATATCCCGCTACGCCTGAAGCAATATCAGCTATAGATTTTGAGCCAACAGCTACACCATCTACTACTTTACCTCTGGCGCCATCACCAACAGCCACAGAACGACTTGCAGATGCGTCTGTTGCGGCATTTGGGCCAATAGCAATAGAATTATCGGCCGTAGCACCAGTATTATCTTTATTAGCAACATCAGAAGATTTTATAGATATATATTTATAAGTGATTTGGTCTACAATAGCGCTAAGTTGAGAGCCATTAATTGCATCTGTGGAAGTAGCACTTACTTCACCAGGAGCCACATGTTTTAACTGACGTTCATACCCTTTAGAACCAAAAGATACAACATCACCTGGCAATGTTTTATCACCACCAGCCCAGGAAGCAACAACGTTATTTGGCAAAGTATAACTAGATTGTTTTGTACCGCCTACATCAGTGTTAGAACCACCACCGATGGCAATAGCATTATCACGATTTGCCCTAGCCCCTGTGCCAATAGCAATAGCATTTGTTACATCATTATTGGCTTGACCAGAAGCCCCACTAGAAGTTCCTGATAAACGATCCTTCGCATTTGCACCTGTACCAATGGCAATACCGACATTACCAGACTGACCTTTCATCCCTAATGTGATACCAGATTCACCAGCCGTTGCCGATGTATATAGTGGTTTTCTCATATCAAATCCTGTTAAGCTTTGAACCGCACTACGCAAATCCCCAGTTTTATTCTCACCATTATTCGTAGTGTAAATAACTTTTACACTATCGGCTTTAACTACATCATCGCCACCAATAACAATAGAAGAGTTACCTTGAGCTATTGTATTTCCCCCAATGGCAATTGCTTGCTCCCCAATTACTCTTGCACCTTCATTAGCAGTATTACCACCACCAATAGCGATTCCTTGTGGACTGTTAACACTGGTACTAGAATTAGAACCTATTGCAATAGAATATCCACCAGCAGCTGCTGCATTTTGACCGAAACCTACAGCTTTATCACCAGTAATAGAAGCACCAGCCCCCAAGCCTACTGCTGTTGCATGCAGATTTGTAGGCAAAGTATTTGCCGCCATAGTGATGCTAGCATTAGTCATTGCTAATGCAGCCAAGATTGCTGCTACAACAATTTTCTTCTTGCCACCATTATTTTTAGCGAACTCAGATACTACTACGTAGCAGCTTTTTGATTTGCTCCAAACCACTTTAAAAATCTTATTCATACTTTCTCCTATAAACTATAGTAATAGTAATGCTCCCTCGATGTTTTATCATATGGTAAATCATACGAGAATTCCAAAATTTTCAATATTATAAGTATATCAAAACCTTTAATACACTATCAAGCTTTTTCATTTTTTATTCATAATTCTACACGGCGCACAAATGCAGCATTAATGCGTTTCATAGTGATTCATATCACAATTTTATATAAAATACGGGCTTATTTTATACCATAACGAAGAGATAAAATGAATATAAATTCATAATCATTATTTTAAACTTGTTTTATAAGATTATATTTTCCCACCACCTCATCAATTCATCTTACATTACATAACAAAAAGCTATCTCATAGAAATAACAATCTACAAGATAGCTTTATTGCTAGTTTATATAATTAAATAGGGAAAACCAATTAAGTTACATTAAAGGCATATACACTTTGTTCGTATGCTAATTGTATACGCTTATGTAAGCGTTTCATATATGTACGATATATCGCTTGTGCTTCTTCGACAGATACGATATCAAAATGAATTCCATCCCCCACTGGTAATTGGCTTAACCTAGGTAAATCTGCCGTAATCACAGTACCAATCTTTGTATAGCCACCTGTTGTTTGCCGATCTGCCATGAGCACTATAGGGTTTCCATCAGAAGGAACTTGGATAGAACCAAATACAGCTCCATCGGAGATAATATCCGCACCATCTATATGCTCTATAACAGGGCCATCCAAGCGAAAGCCCATGCGATCACATTGTACAGTCAATGTATATATTTTACTACCAAAGGTCTTAATCCCTTTCTCTGTAAAATACTTTGCTTGATTTCCGAGAACAACACGCAAAGGTTCGTGACACTCACGGCCGCCGCGGTTATATAGGGCGATATTGAATAAGTTATGACCATCATAGAAGTCGCACACATTCACTTCGTCTCTAGTAAATGCTTTAATGCCAAACTGATCACCTGCTTGTAACGGTCTCCCCTCAAGGCCACCTATCTTAGCCTTTGTATGAGTCGATACGCTACCATTAATAGTAGGAACATCAATACCGCCTGAGAAAGCAATATACATACGCACGCCACATTGGCTAAAGCTACCAGAAATAATATCTCCTTCATGACATATAAAAGGTATGTATCGAGGCACGACTATATTATTAATAGTGGGGTGCATATCAGCCCCTGTAAAAGCAACAATACATGTACCTTGAACCGTTAGTGTAGGCGGTAGCACGGTGCATTCTAAAGCACCTAAAGGCTCCTTGTTTCCTACTAAAGCCTGCCCCAATAGATAGCTTTCACTATCCATAGGCCCCGCTACAGGCATACCATATTGTTGATAGCCGACTCGTCCTGCATCTTGAATCGTTGTATACATTCCTGGTCCATCTACGTGGATTGAAGCTTTCTTAAAACTATTTAAAGCCACGCAAATCACCTACCTCTACTTCATGTACAACAGGAACATAAGCTGAACCTAAAGATTTGATGCGATAAAATTCAGTATCATCGATGGGCACATAACGAACGTAGTCCCCTGCTCTTAATAATGCAGCTTGTTTTTTAGACATATCATACATAGTCACAGGTGTGCGCCCAATGATTTGCCATCCCCCTGGAGAATCTGATGGATATATGCCAGTCTGTTCTCCTGCAATACCTACAGACCCGGCAGGAATCAAAGTTCTTGGCGAAGACAAGCGCGGAGTTGCAATGCGAGAATCCATCCCACCTAAGTAAGTAAAACCAGGAATAAAACCTAACATATAAACCAAATAATCAGTACCACTATGAATGGATACAACCTCAGCTTCACTTATATGATTATGAGAGGCTACAAAACCTAGATCTGGACCATACTCGCCACCGTATATGGTCGGGATTTCAACAATCGTAACACGTTCATTTCCGCTGTCTGTTACAGATTCTTGTAATATTGGATTAAGAGTTCCACAAATGTCGGAATACGTATATACCATTGCATCATATTGAATAAGCAATGCACAGTATGTAGGAACTAGTTCAATAATTCCATCTAGCTGTAAGAGTTTAATCTGCTCTATAACTTGTCGGATTTGTCGATTAATCTTTGGATCGATTGCTTGACCAAAATCAATAGAGATAGCGCAATCCCCTACAGGTGAAATTGTAGGTTTCATATGTACCTCCTGCTATAACTAGAAAGGACCATCACATTCAAGACGAACGTAATGGTGCTTTCACAGATAATTAATTAACCTAGTAACTTAGCAATACCTTTTAAAGATGTAACACCAATGTAAGATGTTACGAGCACTACAATCCACCCTGTATAATATAAAAGTTTATTGTGTTTATATGTTCCTACGATTTCAGATTTATGAGTTGCGACAAGCATAACTGCCAATGTAACAGGTAATATTAACCCATTTACAGAACCAGCTAAAATCAATAGAGATGCTGGTTTACCAATAAAAATCAGGATACATGTGGAAATAAAGATAAATGCCATAATAGTCAATTTTTCATTTCGTTCTACCACCTTAAACAATGTTTTTAAAAAGGATACTGATGTATAGGCAGCCCCTACTACAGAGGTCAATGCGGCACAGAAGAACACTATACCGAATAATTTATGCCCGATTTCACCAGCTCCTAAAAGAAAAGCAGAACCAGCTGGATCCTTAGCATCTAGTACAAATCCCATAGATACCACACCAAGAACAGCTAAGAATAATAATATACGAACTAGCGCATCAACAGACATGCCCATAATAGCTGCACGACGTACATCCTTTAAATGTTCTTGACCTGTAATACCAGCATCAATAAGGCGGTGACCACCAGAGAATGTTATATATCCACCTACGGTCCCTCCAATAAGAGTTATCGTAGCAAGCCACGGATAATTCGTAGGTACTATCGCATGAGTCACTGCTGTCCCTACTGGGGGATTCGTTGAAAATGCTACATAAGCAATGAGGACGAGCATAACCGTACCGAGTACTTTAGCCGTATTATCTAGAACACCACCCATCTTCTTAGATGTAAATAGTAAGATGCCCAAAATACCACTAATAGCGGCTGCTGTTGTTGTGTCGATACCAAATATAATATTGAGGCCCATAGAAGCACCACCAATATTACCGATATTAAAGGCTAATCCACCAAGGGAAATTAAAAATGCCACTATATACCCAAGGCCTGGTAATACCTTATTCGCAATATCTTGACCGCGCATTTGGGATACACCAATAATTGTCCACACATTAAGCTGTGCAATAATAGAGAAAATAACGGATATAACGATAGCAAATGCAAAGTCTGCTTTCAACTCATTTGTAAACGCTGCTGTTTGCAACATAAAGCCAGGCCCAATAGATGACGTGGCCATTAAGAAAGCTGCCCCTAATAGGACAGAGAAACTCGCTTTACCTGTAATTGGTTTCATAGGAACCTCCAAAATAATAATTAATCTATGTCATACTTATTGCTTAAAGCTCATACTTGCTTTTAATACTTATATTCGTATTTTCTGTTAGTATTAATTAAGCATTTATTTTAATGTTCTTAATAGTGTTATCGGTTTTGAAAATTCGCCACCGTTATACCAGCTTTTGATAGCTCTTCCCAAATATACTTTGTGAAAGCTATCGCTTCAGGATTATCTCCATGAACACATATGGAGTCAGCCACAATATCAATGGTCTTCCCCGTATTAGTAACAACCTTACCCTTTGTAACCATCATGAGAACTCGGTCTAAAGCCTCTTGTGGGTCTTTGATGAAAGCACCTACTTCTGTACGAGGGACCAATGTTCCCTCCTCTGTATAGCCACGATCGGCAAACACTTCCTGTATAACAGGAATGCCTCGTCGCTGTGCCTCTTGAGCAATATAGCTACCACTCAATACCATGGCCGCGATATTAGGATTTACCGCTTGTAAACCATCTAAAATTGCATCGGCTAGTACAGGCGTAACACAGGCTGTATTGTAAAAAGCACCATGTAATTTCATATGCTGTAAAGTAATGTCATAACTATCACAAAAAGCTTGAAGTGCACCTAGTTGGTACATCATATAGGCTTTTGCCTCAGCAGGACTTACTGCCATCGCACGACGACCAAATCCCATCAAATCTGGATAACCAGGATGCGCCCCTACGGCAACTCCTTTTTCTTTACATATGCGGACAGTCGCATCCATAATAAGAGGATCTCCAGCGTGCCAACCACAAGCAATATTAGCACTTGTTACGTGATTTAATACTTCACTATCCATGCCTAATGTATAGTTACCAAAACTTTCGCCTAAATCACTATTTAAATCTACATAATGAGACATATACTATTACCTCTTCATCTTCATTTATTTTATAAATTCTATAGAATATCGAATTTAATGATACGATTATACTAAACAAATCGATACGTTAGCAATGATTTTTATCATGTATACAAAATTCTTTTATAACCAAAAAAACCACAAGATTTTAATCTTGTGGTTTGTATGTAAACTCAATTTTTTATCTGACTCTACTATATCCAGTCATAAGCTCATAAACCGTATTTTGTATATTGTCCGACTCTGTTATTTCAGAAACGGCACAAATAAAATCGGGATGCGCTTGCCAAACGATATCAGTATTTGTCGTTTTAATCCCCCCCAATAGCAACAATAGGAGCCTTACTAAATTGCTTTGCCCAATATACATAAGAAATTCCTACAGGATTAGCATTAGGTTTTGTCTGTGTAGAAAAAATAGGCCCTACCCCAATATAATCAATAACACCTGTATATCTGTTTGCCACTTTTAGGTCAGATATACTATGGGTTGACCAGCCAATCAACATATTAGGCCCTACAATTCGTCTTACCGTATTGGGCGGCAAATCAGCTTGCCCAATATGAACACCATCAGCATGTACAGCCAGCGCAAGATCAACATAATCATCAATAATTAATAGAGCATGATAATTAGAGGTCAATCGTCTCAAAATCATAGCCTCCTGATATCGCAGAATAGGTGTTTTTCCCTTTTCACGATATTGAATAATTCGTATCCCTGCGCTTAGCATATCTTTCACAAGCGGAACCACATCTCGAGTACCGCCCGTAATTCCATAAATAGGGCAAGCATTCATTACCTCTGTTAGTTTGTCTTTTCGATTCACCTATTTCACCTCATTAGACATGGTCTTCTCTAGTAAAAGTGATAACGCTAGATCCGCCTGTTTTGCAGCAGCAATAGCTACACGTGGCGCATAAGGATACGCATTGTCTACACCGGAATGCTCGTCACCAACAATATACAAATTTTTACCTAGCTTTTTAGTTCGTAACGCATCGGAATTACCGATTCCAGCTAATCCGGATACCATGATTTTAGGTATATATACTGAAATTGTAGCCTCTAAAAACATAGATTTAGCTTCTACAGTATCAAAGGCTTCTATCAAAATATCGGCTTTTTTATAGATTTCAGGTATATTCTCGATTGTCAATTTATCCTTATAAACCGTAACGATAACATTTGAATTAATGGCAGTTAACACATCTTGTAAAGCCTCTACCTTATACTGCCCCACATGACTCGAAAAATAGTATTGCCGATTTAAATTACTTAGCTCTACAATGTCATAATCTGCAATAATTAGATTTCGAATACCGCTACGGACAAGATTAACCGCACAATTGGATCCCAATCCGCCAGCACCTAAAACGCCTACTACTGAACTCTGCAATTTACGAAACTCCTCAGAACTATAGAAGTGAGATATAGCCGTTTCAAATTCGTTATTCATATGAGCCATACACATATCTCCTCATAGTGCCTGCCAATCTTTATAAATAGGTTGGTATCCATTATTTTCGAGCATTGCAGCCATTTCACTTACGCTGCGATTATCACTAATTGTAAATTGGCTAGAATCATCTTGTTTTGTATGTCCCCCTACAGAGGTTGTTACGCCAGCAGAAAGTTTTGTAATCCCAAGTCTCACCAGATTATCACGCATATACTTGCTTTCACGAGAGGAAAGCGTAATTCCCACACGGGGGAACAAAAGACGCAAAGCCAAAATATATTGAACCAATGCCGTATCATCTACAGGATATTTTGGAGAATAACCTACTGCACAAGGTCGAATTCTTGGAACGGAAACAGATAATTCTACATCTGGATAATGTTGCATAAGGTAATTGAGATGTAACATCGTCTTGTATGCCTCTCGACGCCATTCATCAAGACCCATTAAAGCACCAATATTGACCACTCTAAATCCAGCCTGACAAGCCAACTCAGGCGTATCAATCCGCTTTGCAAAATCACTCTTAGGCCCAAATGGATGTAATTGCGCATACAACGTCGGATTATATGTCTCTTGGAACATCGTCATTCCATCCGCTCCAACTGTGACTAATCCTTTATATTCCTCTAGCGTAAGCGAATACACCTCGACACTAACGCTACTAAAAATAGGAACCAATTTTTCTACGGCAGCTTGTATATATGACGGTGGACTACAAGATTTAGATTCACCAGTTAACACTAAAACTTGCTCTAATCCTGTTTCAGCGATTGCTTTCGCCTCAAGCTCAATATCTTCTAAACTTAGCTTTTCACGGGCAATTCCACTATGATGACTATATCCACAATAAACACAACCATTGTCGCAATAGTTTGAAATGTACATAGGCGTGAACAGTTGTATGGTATAACCAAATTGCTGTACCGTCCGCTTATGAGCTATCTGCGCCATATCTTCTAAATACAGCAGGGCTTGAGGTGATAATAGAATAAGTGCATCCTCAATAGTTAGTACTGATTTAGAGAGTGTTGAAAGTATTTCATCATCAGTTATAGCCTCTAATGTTTCAGCTATATCTTCGTCGTAAACGCTTGAAAGTACATCTATAAATGACATATCATCACCCTACTTTCGCAAGAAACCAGTTAATGGTGAAGATGCACTACCTACAGACTTCTTAGGTGCACATTTTGCAAGATATGCCTTACGACCAGCCTCTACAGCATGATAAAAAGCCTCTGCCATGCCTACTGGGTCCGAACTCGTAGCAATAGCCGTATTAACAAGAACAGCACTAGCCCCCATTTCCATAGCTATTGTTGCATCAGAAGGACGTCCTATCCCCGCATCAACAATAATAGGCACATCAATAGAGTTGATTAAAATCTCTATCAATCCTTTTGCTTCAAGTCCACGATTACTACCTATAGGCGAAGCGAGGGGCATAACACAACTAGCACCAGCATCTACTAGTCGCTTTGCATCCATCAAATTAGGACTCATATAAGGAAAGACTATAAACCCTTCCTTTGCCAACACCTCGGTGGCTTTAATAGTCTCTAAATTATCGGGCATCAAATACATCTGATCTTGAATGACTTCAATCTTAATCAAATCACCACAGCCTAATGCTTTTGCCATACGTGCAATGCGTATAGCCTCATCTGCATTTCTAGCACCCGATGTATTCGGTAATAAATGCATTGTACCAGGGATATAGTTTAATATATCCTCCTCGCTTTGCGTTGTACCTACTCGCCTAAGAGCAACTGTCACAATATCTGATTGTGATGCTACTAATGCATCATGCATCAAATTATAGGATGCATATTTCCCTGTCCCCACTAACAAGCGACTAGAAAATGTTGTATTACCTACAGCAAATGAATCCAACATATCAACCACCTCCTACAAAGCTAACGATTTCTAATCTATCAGCAGCCGTTAATTTAGTGGTTGTATACGTTTCCTTACTAAGAATCTCACCATTAAGCTCAACTACAAAGTGTTTACCGGTATACCCTAATTCATTAAGAACCAAATGAAGTTGCTCGTTTGAAACCTGCTTTGGCTCTCCATTAACAATCAAATCCATAGTGACCTCCCATATGAAAAAGCTTATAAAATATCAATATATTCTTCTTGTAAAGCTTTATTCATACTGCGTACAGCACAGAACTTGCCACACATCGAACAGGTTTCACTATGATCTTCCTCCGGTGCTCTACTTTCACGAATAGAACGAGCCCGTTCAGGATCAAGGGCGCAAGCATATTGTGCCTCCCAATCGAGAACTTGACGTGCTTTAGCCATAGTGTCATCTATATCTCTTGCATTAGGAATACCACGAGCAATATCTGCAGCATGCGCCGCTATTTTGAAAGCCATAATTCCGTCTTTTACATCATCTGCATTTGGTAAGGCTAAATGTTCCGCTGGTGTAACATAGCACAAGAATGACGCACCATGCATACCCGCTACAGCGCCACCAATAGCAGCCGTAATATGGTCATAGCCTGGAGCAATATCTGTTACGAGCGGTCCCAACACATAGAATGGCGCTCCATCACACAAGGATTCTTGAACTTCCATATTCATTTGTATTTGATGTAAAGGTACATGCCCAGGTCCTTCAATCATAGCTTGTACACCATATTGTTTCGCTCGTTTTGCCAATTCACCAAGCCTTACAAGCTCTTCAATTTGGCACACATCAGTTGCATCCGCTAAGCAACCTGGACGACAAGCATCACCTAAAGACAAAGTAACATCATATTCTTTGCAAATCTTTAAGATTTCATCAAAGTATTCGTAGAATGGATTTTCATGACCTGTCATGCTCATCCACGCAAATACCAAACTGCCTCCACGACTAACAATATTGAGCAACCGTTTATGATTCTTGATTTGATCTATTGTTTTTCTCGTAATACCACTGTGGATAGTAATAAAATCTACACCATCTTGAGCGTGTAATCGGATAGTGTCCAAGAAGTCTTGAGCCGTTAATTCACCCAAATCTTTTTGATGATGAATGACACTATCATAAATAGGTACTGTGCCAATCATTACTGGCGATGTCTCGATTAATTTACGTCTGAAAATACGGGTATCACCATGAGTGGAAAGATCCATGATTGCCTCTGCTCCAAGTCGAATAGCTCGATTAACCTTTTCAATTTCACTATCATAATCAGTGACGTCTTTTGATGTACCTAAATTAACATTGACTTTCGTTCTAAGGCGTTTGCCAATCCCCTCCGGCGAAATACTAGTATGTTGCTTGTTACAAGGAATAACAACCTTGCCTGAGGCCACTAGGGAGCGTAATACGTCTTCATCCATACGTTCTTTTTCCGCGACGACTTTCATTTCCTTCGTAACTACACCAGCCACAGCCGATTCCAATTGTGTCATAAACATTTTTACATCCTCCTATATAAAAGACATATATAGTTAGGTATGCAAAAACGGGTATCGAACAAAATGATCGATACCCGTTTTAAGTATTAGCGTGCTTCCTACGCGGGCATGATCCCGATCAGGTATAAAGGTCAGGTGCTCGCAGCCCTTTCTCAGCCTATATAATAGGCTCCCTTGCATACTCACTATATAATTATGCTATTAATATTACTACTTTATTCAGATTTGTCAAATGATTATTCCGACACTTTTACGTCTATTATTTATTTCTCAGCCTTATCTTGGTCTTTGCTATCATCGGAATCTGCTTTTTCAGAGATTACAATATGACCATCCTTAACATCGGCAAGCAAGTGTTTAGCATCGATGTGATCCAAGTAGAAATCTGTTACATTATCGCGGATTTCAGATTCGATAACACGACGTAATGGACGAGCGCCCATAGTTTTGTCATACCCTTGTTCCATCAACAATTCTTTAGCTGCATCTGTTACATCAAGAGTGATGTCTTTTTTAGCTAAAGTTTTATTCACTTGATCAAGCATCAAATCTACAATTTTTTTCAAATCTTCTTTGCTCAATTGATTGAACTCGATAACTGCGTTGAAACGGTTCAAAAACTCTGGACGGAAGAATGGAGCGATGCGTTCCATTACATCTACTTTATTTTCATCATCATTGTCACTACCATAACCAAAACCTGCATTGGATGTAGCGATGATAACAGTATTTTTAAAGTTTACTGTGTTACCTTGACCATCTGTTAAGCGACCATCATCCAATACTTGTAGAAGTAATGTAATAACTTGAGGGTCTGCTTTTTCGATTTCATCGAATAATACGATGGAATAAGGATTACGACGTACGCGTTCAGTCAATGTGTTAGAGTTATCTTCATAACCAACATAACCAGCTGTAGCACCGATTAATTTAGATACGGCTGTGCGATCACTATATTCGGACATATCCAAGCGAATGATTGCATCTTTGTTACCAAACATATCTAGAGCTAATTGTTTAGCTAATTCTGTTTTACCAACGCCAGTAGGACCTACGAATAAGAAGCTACCGATTGGACGGTTGCCTTCGTCAAAGCCTGCACGGTTACGACGGATTGCTTTAGATACAGCTTCTACTGCTTTATCTTGACCAATTACATGAGCTTCTAAACGAGATTTCATGTCTTTCAAGCGTTCGATATCGGATGCCCCCATTTGAGATACAGGAATACCAGTCATTCTTTCAACGGCTTCTGCTACATCGTTAACCTTAGCCACTACCTTTTGATTTTCTGTATGGTTATCAAGCTCTGCTTGTAACTTTTGAATACGCATTTTTTCATTAATCGCAGATTCATAGTCTTCTTTTTGAGCATATTCCTCTTGTTTTGCTTTAGCATCAGCAATATCTGCTTCCAATGTTTTAATATCTGTTACAGGATGTTGAGATGCCAAGTGAGCTGCTGTTACATCGATTAAATCAATAGCTTTATCAGGCAAGCTACGTTGTGGAATATACTGTACGGAATAATCTACAGCTGCTTTCAACACCGCATCTGGCAATTCAATATTATGATGCGCTTCGTACAATGGACGAATGCCTTGTAAGATTTTGAAAGTATCCTCTGCAGATGGCGCGTTTACCTTTACCTCATTAAAACGACGAGCGAGAGCCGCGTTTTTCATGATTGTATTACGGTATTCATCTTGTGTTGTAGCACCAATAACAGTCATTTCACCACGAGACAAAGCAGGTTTTAAGATATCTGCCAAGCCTTTGGAGCCTTGACCATCACCGGTAGAACCAGCACCCAAAATTTGGTGGATTTCGTCGAAGAACAAGATAATATTGCCAGCGGCTTTTACCTCTTTAATAAGGTTTTGAATGTTTTCTTCAAAGGAACCACGGTATTGAGTACCAGCTTCCAATCCGGAAATATCGATGGAAATGATTTCTTTATTTTTAATAGCTGCTGGAACATCACCATTTACAATAGCTTGTGCCAAGCCTTCTACTACTGCAGTTTTACCAACACCAGCATCACCTACAAGTACTGGATTGTTTTTAGTACGACGCGCTAAGATTTCTGCTGTTTCTTGGATTTCTTTATTACGACCAATGACAGGATCGAGTTTACCATCACGAGCTTGTTGAGTTAAGTTTGTCCCCAAACGAGCAAGGATTCCATCTTGTTTAATTTTACCTTGTTGCGCAGCTTGGGCAGCTTGCATTTCTTCATTAGATGGTAAACGACCAGTTTGACGATAAAACGCAAACTCTTCTGGAGTTACTTCGCGACCGTTAATCTTATAACTACGTCGTTCCGTGGAATAACCACCCATATTACCCATCAATTGATTAAACAAATCATTCATGCTAGAAAATTCATTACCAAAGTTGTTAAAGTTGTTGTTCATATATTTTACCCCCTCATACATCATAGAGTTTAACTATTTGACTAATACTATTTTTACTGGGTTTATTTACCCTATGACATTATAATAACCCTTAAAAGTCAAAAAGTCAATAAGTCAAAAGATAAATTTTAAAATATTTTTGACTTTATATTCTAACAACAAAAAAGGTTCCGTATTTCAGTTGAGGCTTATCGTCCATCAACTTCCTACGGAACCTTTTTTCTTTACGACATCGGATAACACTATAAGAATGTTATAGCGAAATCATCGTTTCAATTACTATATTTAATTATTAGCCTTTAGTTGCTAGTAAACTATTAACCATAGCTTTCAACGATTCGATTTCAGCTTGTTGTTTATCCAATACTTCTTTTTGTCTACTATTCTCTTGTTTCAAAGAGGTCATTTCATCCTGCATCACATAAATGGAGCTGATTGGACCGCCTTTGTAGCGTTCTGATACAGCTTTTTTAGCATCGCTGTTACCAAACTTGTGAGTATAGCCGGCATTGATCATATTATGACGTCCACCTACGGAAACACCCACGTTGAACATTGTATCTTCATTAGTATAATGAGCAAGACCTAATGCTGCTGCACTCTTACCACGATAGTTACCATATCCGGCCATCACTTGAGTTGGCTCTAATGGATCATATTGAATTGGTTTCAACGCTGACATAGCCGCCGCATGAGCGCCTACTCGTTGTGTTTCGGTTTCAACATTAGCAATTGCATTAGCAAGCTGAGCATTAGATTTTTTCAATTGACCAAGGTTAACTGCATCTGTATCTGCTGTACCAGCTGCAACGCCCTTGATTTGATTGTTGCCATTATTCAAGCCTTCAGTAGTCAAAGACACTGTACCAGCATTTGGATTTTGCGGATTAGCAGGTGTGATAGTCACGCCAGAGCCATTTACAACAGAGGTATTTCCTGCTGCATCTTTGCTCTTAATAGTGTCACCTTTCATAACAGTGGATCCGCCATTATCGTCCTTCACTTCTACACTGGACAAACCATTTAAATCTTTAGCTAATTGTACTTGTAACTTGCCGTCTTTTGCATTAACGCCGATATTGTTATCAGTCAATTTCGCTGCGTCAGCACCACCAACAATTTCGAGTTTTTCATTCAATGTCTTATCGATAACTGTATTTCCGTTATCACCAGCGAAATGTAAACCATCGTTCATTGTTGCTACGGTTTCTTTAACAGAATTGCCGTTAGCGTCTTTCGTTTCATAAACGATACGATCTTTACCAGCACCAGTACCTGTCAAGCCGTCAGCACCTTTAGCCGCTGTAATAGATGCATTCGCACCATCTTTACCGCGTACGCCCATAGTGCCGTCAGCACCGTTCAATACAACGCCCGGTTTATCATTTGCTACATCGCCTACGGATACACTTTCAAGGCCTGTCATGTTTTTATTCAAGGAATACGTGAAAGTTGTACCTGTTTGGTTAATAGTGAGGTTATGACCGGCACGGAATTCTACTTCCGTTTTGTCCCCCACTTTAGTGGCTGTGTTATTACCTGTTGCTTGACCTGTACCTACGGCACTGCTCTTCGCCAACCAGCCGAAGTCCGCTACCTTATCTTCTACGGCCATCACACGAGTATCTACCGCTTGAATTTGGTCTTCTGTCGCTGCTTGACCGCTCACAGGAGCCTGCCCACGAGTCCATGTCTTATTGGATAAACCATTCACAGTACCTTTGTTGTCCTTGTTAACAGTTACATCGCCCGCTTTGAGGTCTTTACCTTCTACAGTACCTTCGGATGTGATATTGCCTTTAGTCTTGATGCTACCATCAGTTCCGTCAAGAACAATATTACCATTGCCCAAGTTAACTTTATCCGCCAATTTGATATCGTAATTTGTATGACCATCAGCAGGATCTACAGTTTTTTCTAGCACCAAATTTGGAGTTTCTGTATCTTTCTTATTAACAGATACTGTCGTTTTAGATGCTGCAGCCGCTTTCTTCACATCACCGATGTTCGCCGCATTAGTATCAACATCACCGCCGCTCGCTACATTAGAGATGACTTTACCGCCGTTATTCAAGCCTTTATCGGTAAGAGATATTTCATTTGCACCTGGATTAATAGTCATGCCTTTAGGACCGTATTGAGTTGTATTCGTACCGTCTGTCACAGTCGTGCCTGCACCACTGATTGTGGATACTGCATTACCGTTTTTGAATTGAGCGCTAGTCAAGTCATTTAATTCTTTAGACAATTGTACGTGCAACTTACCGTCTTTCGCATTAACACCGATATTATCATCAGTCAATTTCGCTGCATCAGCACCACCAACAACTTCTAGCTTTTGATTCAATGTCTTATTAATAACTTCAGGATTATTATCGCCACCGAATTGCAAACCGTCTTTTAATGTTGCTACCTGTTCTTCAGTACCAGCTGCATTAGTATAAACAATGCGATCCGCTTGGTCTGTTTCACCTACATGAGCATCACCTTTTCCAGTCTTAATAGTTGCCTTTGCACCATCCGGATTTGTAAGACCTAAACTAGTCATATCAGAGATCTCTTTATTTAAGGAGAATGTAATATCTCTACCAGTTTGGTTTACATTTAGGTTATTACCTGCTTTAAAAGTCACTGTATCAGACCCTGTTACAGTACTTGTGGAGTCACCAGAATGAGTTCCGCCATCAGCAGCAGTAGCGACATTCCATGTTGCCAAGGTCTTAACCTTCTGTTCGCCTTCCGGTGTAAGATTATCTAGCTTATTCGTTGCGGCGTTATTGATTTTAGCCTTTGTATCATCATTGATATCAACAGTTACAACCCCATCTGCAGCAGTTGTAGCAGTCGTCATAGTACCGTTTTTAAAGTTCAAACCTTTCTTTAATGTAACGGTCTTATCTGCACCATCATTATCCTTATAAGTCAGGATAGTAGATTCTGCTACCTTAGTTGGATCGATACCAATTTTGTAAGTTGCTGTATCTTTGTCCGCACTAAGCTCCGGTGTCACAGTAATCGGGCCATTAGGATCCGCTGCTGCCATTGTAACTGCTTTAACAGCCTCTTGTTTAACTGCTTTTTCTGTCACGGTTACTGTTACATCATCACCAGCTGCAGAAGTCGTTACAAGGCCTGCACCTTTTACATTAAACTTAACATCACCTGTACTTAAGGATTTTTCTGTTGTATTACCTGTATCGCCACCTAAGGAAATCTTACGAGCCAAGGCTGCCGTATTAGTTGCAATGTTCTGCGTATTGATTGCAATATTACCTTTATTTGTGGTAATTTCTGTAGCATTTTTCGTGATATTGTCCGCATTCTTTGCAATATTATCCTTGTTCTTATCGATATTAGCCTTATTCGTAGCAATATCATCTTTATTTGTTGCTACTTGTGTATCAACGGCTTTCAATTGATCTTCTGTTGCCGCACGGCCACTAACAGGAGTTGTAGTACCAGGTGTCCAGGACGTATTAGTAAGACCTTCTACCGCAGGTGCTGTCACTTTCGAACCAGCTGTTACACTGTTAAACGTCACGTCATCTTTTGTTGCAACGGTGAAAGTTTTGCCATTTTGCGTAATAGCGATATTGGAGCCATCATTAAATGTAACGGTATCGCCACCTGTTACTGTTTCAGCATTACTGTTATTAGCCTTCACCTTCCATGCGGACAAGCTCTTAACCTTTTGTTCACCATCTGGAGTAAGGTTGTCTAACTTATTCGTTGCAGCGTTATTGATTTTAGTCTTTGTATCATCATTGATATCAACCGTTACTACTCCATCTGCAGCAGTTGTAGCAGTCGTCATAGTACCGTTTTTAAAGTTCAAACCTTTCTTTAATGTAACGGTCTTATCTGCACCATCATTATCCTTATAAGTCAGGATAGTAGATTCTGCTACCTTAGTTGGATCGATACCAATTTTGTAAGTTGCTGTATCTTTGTCCGCACTAAGCTCCGGTGTCACAGTAATCGGACCATTAGGATCCGCTGCTGCCATTGTAACTGCTTTAACAGCCTCTTGTTTAACTGCTTTTTCTGTCACAGTTACGGTTACATCATCACCAGCTGCAGAAGTCGTTACAAGACCCGCACCTTTTACATTAAACTTCACATCACCTGTACTTAAGGATTTCTCTGTTGTACTACCAGTATTACCTCCTAAAGAGATCTTACGAGCCAAGGCTGCCGTATTGGTTGCAATGTTCTGCGTATTGGTTGTAATATTGCCTTTATTTGTAGCAATTTCTGTAGCATTTTTCGTGATGTTGTCCGCATTCTTTGCGATATTATCTTTATTCTTATCGATATTAGCCTTATTCGTAGCAATATCATCTTTATTTGTTGCTACTTGTGTATCAACGGCTTTCAATTGATCTTCTGTTGCCGCACGACCACTAACAGGAGTAGTAGTACCAGGTGTCCAGGACGTATTAGTAAGCCCTTCTACCGCAGGTGTTGTCACCTTTGTCGTAGCTGTTACAGTATTAAAGTTTACATCATTTTTAGTCGCTACAGTAAATGTCTTGCCATTTTGAGTAATAGCGATATTAGAGCCATCATTAAATGTAACGGTATCTCCACCTGTTACTGTTTCAGCATTACTGTTATTAGCCTTTACATTCCATGCGGACAAGCTCTTAACCTTTTGTTCACCATCTGATGTAAGATTATCTAGCTTATTTGTTGCGGCATTATTAATTTTAGCCTTTGTATCATCATTGATATCAACCGTTACTACTCCATCTGCAGCAGTAGTAGCAGTCGTCATAGTACCGTTTTTAAAGTTCAAACCTTTCTTTAATGTAACGGTCTTATCTGCACCATCATTATCCTTATAGGTCAAGTTAGTAGTCTCAGCCACTTTAGTTGGATCAATACCAACTTTGTAAGTTGCTGTATCTTTGTCCGCGCTAAGCTCAGGTGTCACAGTAATCGCACCATTAGGATCCGCTGCTGCCATTGTAACCGCTTTAACAGCTTCTTGTTTAACTGCTTTTTCAGACACAGTTACGGTTACATCTTTACCAGATGCAGTAGTTTTAGCAAGACCAGCACCTTTAATATTTAAAATACTATTAGCAAGATTAACATCACCTGTGCCGGTATCTCCAGCTACTTTCAAATTCACACTCTTTAACTGTGCCACATTTACAGCATCTGTATCAGCTGTACCAGCAGCCACACCTGTAATTTGACGTGTATTCGTCTCATTACCTACAGCAAAGGCACCTAAAGTAGATGTCAATGCTTTACCGGATAAAGCACCATATTTATCGGTTCTAGAGTCGTTTACATTATAGCCTGCTACACCACTAGCTGTGCTCGATTTAGACTGTGAACCTACAGCTACACCATTCGCTACAGTAACAGTTGCACCAGTACCTAAAGCAGCCCCTTTAGTAGCAGCAGTTGTTGTAGATGCATCCGGACCTATAGCCATAGAATCAGTCGCTTCTGCACCTTTATTAGATTTATTCCCAACCAAATCAGATTTAATAGAAATATATTTAGATAAAGTCTTCTCAGCTATTGCATATAACTGAGAGCCATTCACCGCATCTGTAGAAGTTGCACTAACAATACCAGGAGCTACATTTTTAAGCTGACGTTCATAACCAGGAGCACCGAAGGATACAACGTCACCAGGCAACACATTTTCACCACCGGCCCAGTTAACCGTATCTCCATTACTCATAGTATAGCTTGTTTGTGCCACACCCGCTGCATCAGTATTAGCACCACCACCGATTGCAATGGAGTTATCCCGATTAGCTTTTGCGCCGGCACCGATAGCGATAGCATTAACTACATTACCAGCCTTACCATCTAGGCGAGTAGCAGAATCCGCCCCCATGCCAAGAGAAAGACCCAAGTCACCGGCTTTAGTTTTCATACCAATGGCAGTCCCTGCATGACTAGCTGTAGCAGTTATGTATTGAGGCAATTGGATATTCGCCAAATCAATAGATGCCTGTCTCAATGTCCCCGTTTTAGCTTGTCCAGTGTTAATATCTGTATAAGTTACAGTTCTAGCAAATGCAACCTCTACGTCATCACCACCTACTACAATAGAGGAATCCCCACTAGCTACAGTATTACCGCCGATAGCAATAGATTGAGAACCAGTCGCTTTAGCACCACTATCATCAGAAGCTCCACCAATAGCAATTGCCTGATCTTCTGTTGCTTGAGAATGTCCACCGATAGAAACACTATTATTACCACTAGCAATAATCCCAGAGCCAATACCAATTGCCCTATACCCATCAACTGAAGAAGTTCTAAATTGACTGCTTGTCCCTATAACTATACTAGACATATTACTTGTAGTTGCATACTGACCGATTTTAATAGAGCCTTTGTCTGTTAGCTCCGATGGTAAAGTCGCCCCCATAACATGAGCTGCACCACCAGTTACCGCCAACACAGCAAAAACACTAGTCAATACAGCCTTTTTAGCACTATAATTATTTGCTATCTCAGACACAACTACATAACACTCTTTGCTTTTACTCCAAATCACCTTGAAAATCTTATTCATGAAATACTCCTATTACAACTATAACCTAGATATCCATTTATAAAACCTCATACATACATATGAAAGCTTATAATTAACCATAATATTTATAATTATATAAGATTTTCAATATAACAATCAAGATAATTTCATTTTCCATTCATGCTTTATCATCATATAAGAATCCAGTATTTACAGTATTATTTTAATTCTATTTTAGACTTTTGCCATCTTATAAGTACATTATTTTACTCATTCATATATTAGTTTATGAAATTTTATTCATTTTTAATGTAGATTTATCTTTTTACAGTTTTTTTATGTGTAACTATGCTAAAAACGCAAACAAAAACGGATAGCTCATTACGAGCTATCCGCTTATTTCTTTGGTGATCCAGGAGGGATTCGAACCCCCGACCCACGGCTTAGAAGAATTAAAAGATAAATTATATACAAAATACTAGTTTTATTACGTATATATCTCTTACAAATTCTTTATATAAAGAATAAATATTCTATACAATTTAAATTGCATATACTCTATTGCAACTTAAACTACCTAAAATAAGATATGAATTATTACTACTAAAATTTATAACTTAGTAACTAATAATTCCATCTAAAGCTCTATTTCTCACTTTTCTTTGCAATAACCTTTAATACATCTTCATAAAAATCTAAATCTTTTAATTGTTCATAAGTTGATCGATCAATTATCGAAAGATCTATGTTTTCAAAAAGCTGCAAATACATTTCACCTATACCATAAGCCCCAGAGATTTGTACATTTTCTAAAGTAGCTTCCACAATTCGCTTTAAATCATCTTTTTTTAATCTGGAGGTAAAATATAAAATATCCCGAAGGCAACTTTCTGCCTCTCTATAACCTCTCGCATTTTTAAAAGAGTCTATCAGTCTATTAATACTATACTCAAGATTCTGAGATATAGGATTCTCCAAAGGATATTCCATAATAAACTCAAGTAACTGTTTATTTTCAAAAGACTTAATTCTTTTAAATATAGTACCTGAAAGTTCAGAAATTTGATCTAAAGCTGCCACAATATATACAGGAGCATCTCGTAAGATATATTCACTAAGGCAAATTCTATGGGTTTCATTTAAACATTGATATAAATCAGGTATACCATTTAATATTTCACAGAATTTAGTAAAAGTCTCTTTATCATTCTTCTCTAAAATACTAGAAAAGTATTGTGGTATTTCATCAATAACAAATTCTTTATTAAGCTCACAAAATACTGCTAGTATATTCAAGTATCTATGATGTGCTGGATTCTCTATTTCAATTGACATACATTCAATTAACACTCTTTTTAAGAACTGTCTCTTTAAACTAGCTTTAGCTCTACCAAGTGGTCCCTCCAATAGGATAGTGTGTATTTCATCCCGATTTGAAGGAAAATAACTAGAGTTTACCTTTTCAAAAATACTATCTAGAGCAGCTTTTCCTTGTACTGGTGGTCTAGACAAAACAAATTCAATAACATTAATAATATGATATCGTGCTAACTCAGCTGTAGCTTTAAAAGCAGTATTCTCCGCAACCATAGATGGGTGAGCACATAAATTTCTATCTTCACTTAACCGTTCTAAAATTTTACATTCTACAGGGCTCAACAGTTCAAATTTTTCTGACATTCGCTTCAAAAGCTCTCTTTCAAATTTTAAAAAATAATCGATATTATTACTTATACGATTATTTTCTATGTCTTTTTGTAATTGAATTGCTTCACGATCCTTAGTTAAAGCTAATTCATTGAGTTTTTCAATAAAATCATAAACTAAAGCAATCCATGTAGCAACTATACAGGCTCTATAAGCGCCACCTTTATAACAATTTATAGCCTCCAGAATATGTACTTTGGATGACTTATTTCTACATTGTAAATACAACTCTTCTAAACTACGCATTTAGGCCCTCCACAATATATCAATTCAAGTTACTTTATTAAATCTGTAATCCGATTAACAATTATTATAATTAATCTAGATTCATGAAATACTTCGCTCATAAAAAAGATTCAATTCAAATACATAAAAATCTATAAAAAGCAGATAGTATATAAAAAGTATGTACGTTTAATTTATACGAAAACTAAATCCTTGAATCTTTGAATTAGAGAGTGACTTTTATCAAATTTTTTTACGATTCTCTCCTGTTCTCTTATTGGTGGAATCGGTATAAGCAGATTAATCATCGTTTCTACACCAACTCTAGGCATTTTCACTCCATATGTAGCCGAATTAACCCCAAAATCAACATATGGGGACTTTAGCACAGAAAGAATATAATTTCTATTGCACCCACCAAAAATATCAAAAGGAACTAACTCTGGGGTACATACTCCATCCTCAGGAGCAATGAGAGCTTTTTTTAAATATGGACGAAGTTTACTATATAGTATTTGACCTTTATGAAATACAACTTTTTCTCCTGACACCTTTTTATCTTTTGCCTTAACATACCTAAGTATTTTACCTGTATTTTTTTCAATATCATCTAAATCTAACACCCAAATTAAACGATCTAAATCAATCGCCTTTATTTTGGGTTTTGTTTGATTATATGTAGAAATGTTTCCTAAACGTTCCCAACACCAGCTACTTGGAATATCAAACGGAATCTCATCTTCTTGGATTGCTGGCAACGCCTTATGTTTTTTTATTTGTCCAGATTCTATTAAACGTTCTTTTTCTAGTGAAATCTTTTCAATAAGCTCCTTAGCAGAGCCATCCTCATCTTTTTGTTCACAAAGTTTGCCTTGTATAGCTTCTTGTAAGATTGACTTTTGTAGAGTCTCTGGGAACGTTTTATTTAGTTCATTAAGTTTATGCCAAACACCTTCATATCTATCAATTAAAGGAAAAATAACCTCAATTTTCTCTACAATTCTCTTCTGCTCATCAACTGGTGGCAATGGAATAACTGCCTTATATAGTCGTTCATCATTAATTGCTGGATAAGCTACCCCTTTAGAGTTTTCCAATGAATTTGCATATTGATCAAAACTTGCGCTCAAAAGGTAATAAAATAAATATTTATTATAAACTTTATTATAACAAGTCATCGCTGCTAATCCAGTGCTCGCTATACTTTCAAAAGGGCTTGTACTATCTATTATACACATATTATGAAGATATGGACGTACTGTTGAATATAAAATATCTCCTACATCTACTATTCTTCTAGCCCTTGATGGCGCATTCTCAGCATCTATAATGTTTATTACTTGCTTTAGTTTTTGCCTAGTATTATCTATAGAGCTAATATCTATATACCAAAATTTCGATGTTGGTTTTTTTTGCCCTCTATTGTAAACAATCTCTTTTAATCGTACCCACCTCCAAGTATTGGGAATCAAAAATGGCATTTCATCTTTCATAATTTCAGGAAGATTCTTTTGCTTTTTTAGTTTACCAACTTTTATTAACTCTTGTTTTTCTTCTTGAATTAATTGATAAAGTTCTTCACCTGTACCTTCTTCAGGTCTTTGTTCTACTAATTTTCCTTCTATGGCTAGCTGAAGTATACTATTTCTTAATTGTTGAGGTGTCATTCTAACTCTCTCCCTAATAGAGTTGTTATTTCATCTAACACTCTATCAATTTCTGCATTCAAGCTGGCACGTTCTTCTTGATACCTTTGAATTAAATCGTGAGGTGCAAGTATTACTTCTTCTTCATGAGGATATCCACACAAGTCTATATTGTAATTATATTTATTTTCTAAATCTTCTTTTCGATATTTCTTAGCTTTATCAAAACCTTCTTCTTCTATTTCAGTACGATTATTCCACCAATTTATAACTGGTTCAAAATGTTCCAATTTCATAGGTTTTGTTTTAGAAAAGTGTTTATATCCTTCAGGCATATCTAATCTATATATCCAAGTTTCTTTAGTTTCTCCAGTATTATCAAAGAATAGAACATTTGTAGTGATTGAAGTATAAGGACTAAATACACTGGATGGTAATCGAATAATCGTATGAAGATTAAACTCATTCAATAATTTTTTCTTTATATTAACTTTTGCATTGTCCGTACCGAATAAGAATCCATCAGGCAATATTACTGCTGCTCTACCTTGATTTTTTAAACGATACATAATAACAGACATAAATAGGTCCGCCGTTTCAGAACTAGCTAAATCAGCTGGAAAGTGACTTTTTACATCGTTCTTTTCTGATCCTCCGTAAGGTGGATTCATCAATATAACATCAAATTTATCTTTATCAGTATAATCTAGTACATCCTTCACTAAGGAGTTATCATGAAAAATACGCGGAGTATCCACATCATGAAGCAATAAATTAGTAATTGCTAACATATATGGAAATTGCTTTTTTTCTATACCATAAATAGATGATGAGTATGCTTCTTCATCTGCCACGGTTTCTACTTTTTTATGTAATTCTTTGAGCCAGCTTATAAGAAATCCACCTGTGCCGCAAGCAAAATCAGCCATAACCTCACCCACTTGTGGATTAATCATGGCTGCCATAAAATCTGTTACGGCACGCGGTGTATAAAATTCACCACTAGAACCAGCACTCTGCAATTCTTTCAGAATTGTTTCATAAATATCACCAAATGCATGACTTTCATCATAATCACTAAAATCAATATCATCAATTACATTAATAACCTGTCTTAGTAAAACCCCATCTTTCATATAGTTATTAGCATCAGCAAATGTTGTTTGCACAATAGATTTTTTTATTGGTGTATTAACATCTACAGGTAATCTTTTTAAAGTTGGAAATAATGTATTATCTACAAAGTTTAATAAAGCATCCCCTGTTAGTGCTTTACCTGATTTATCGTCATGTGCCCAATTCATCCACCGACATTCTTCTGGAATTATAGATAAATAATTATCCTCATTCATTTCCCACTCTAATTCTTTAGCATTATACACTTTTAAAAAAAGCATCCATACAATTTGCTCAATACGCTGTGCATCACCATTAATACCTGCATCATTACGCATAATATCTCGTAACCGTTTTATAAAACCTGATAAATTACTCATATTTATATAGCTCCATTATTATAAATTGCATTTTGCAAATCGGCTACTGCACTTACATAGCCCTCTTTTCCTCCAAAATAACCAACTATTTTTGTAGGTTTCCCTAATTTTATAAATGGATCAAGACGTAAAACCCCCATATTTACTATTTCGGTAATACCTTGATTTTTATATTTATCTAAAAGTACTTCTAGCACTTCTCTAGCAGGCCCATTGTATTTATTAAAGAAATCTTGTTTTTTCACACCATCCGCACGTTCTTTCCTAGTCAATGGTTTCTGATTAAAAGCTATATAACAAATAAAATCAAAATCATCAACGTCTTCCATTTTCTGTTCTTTCTTGATTCTTTCTGTATCAATTCCATGTTGTAATAGCAATTTTTTGATTTTATCTTTTTTAGGATCATTACGCCACTCTTCAATAAAAAGATCTAATGTAGCATATTTACCTAAAATATTTTCTTTTGTATAATCCACAACACTTTCTATTTGTAAAAGTTTGCCAGTAGGATCATATATAGAAACTGTTTTATGAGTTACCTCAACGCTACAGCCATTTTTATCTACTATAGGTTTAATCTTTGTATCAATTGGATTATCCGGGCGGTCTTTACCTGTCGAATCTTTATCACCGCCTACAGGATTAGGTGTATAGCTATCAACAATTTCAATAGGTCCATCCCAATCTAGATCTACAAAAAGTCTTGTCACATTCCTAAAATCCATTACAACAAAATGTGTTTTACCATCTTGCTCTCTTAGCCTTGTCCCGCGACCAATAATTTGTTTAAATTCTGTCATTGATCCAATCATTTCATCTAGAACAATTAGCTTAGTCATCTTACAATCAGCACCTGTAGAAAGTAGCTTAGATGTAGTAGCTATTACTGGATAGGGCGAGGATACGGAAATAAAATAATCAAGTTTACTTTTTCCATAGTCATCACTACCAGTAATCCGAACACAATAATCGGGGTTATCTTTTACCATATCAGCATTATGATTTACTAAAGCGATTCGCATCCTTTCTGCGGCTTCTTCAGTAGGACAAAAAACTATGGTCTTTGCCATTCTATCAGTAGATTTTAAATATTTAGTAATTTCAGCTGCAACTTGTTCTGTTCTATCTTCAAGAATAATATTGTAATCATAATCTGAATTATTATAAATTCTATCCTCAATCTCATTACCATATTTGTCTCTTTGACCCTTAATTGGTCTCCATCCATCACCAATATCTGTTGTAATATTAATGACTTTAAAGGGCGCTAAAAATCCATCTTCTATACCTTCTTGTAAGGAGTATGTATAGATAGGCTCACCAAAATAATGACAATTAGAAGTATATTTAGTTTCTTTTGGTGTAGCAGTCATACCAATTTGTGTAGCTGAAGAAAAATATTCTAATATGCTTCTCCATCTAGATTCATCCTTCGCTGAACCTCTATGACATTCATCAACTATTATTAAGTCAAAAAAGTCTGGTTTAAATAATTCAGAAAAATGTTCTTTATCATCATCGCCAACTAATTGTTGGTATAGAGAAAAATATACTTGATAGGATGTGATTGTATTAGGATCATCTTTTGCGACATTGATCTTATGAATTAGTTTTTCTAATGGCGCAAAATCTTGTTGAATAGACTGATCAACTAAAATATTTCTATCTGCTAAATATAAAACTTTACGCTTCATTCCACTTTGAAGTAATCTATAAACAATTTGGAATGCTGTATATGTTTTTCCTGTTCCAGTTGCCATGACAAGAAGAAGTCTATTCTTTCCTTGAGCAATTTCTTCTACAGCTCTATTAACAGCAACCCTTTGATAATATCTAGGTGGATATGTATTTTGACTCGAATAATAAGGTTGATCAATAATTTTTCTAACATTATCATTCAGGCCTTTCCCCTCATTCGAGTCAGCAGTAAATCTTATCAACAGCTCATCTTCAGAAGGAAATTCTTCCAAAGAAAGTTCTCGTTCTTTCCCTGTTAAATAATCATGTTCATAAAATCCATCTCCATTTGAACTATACGCAAATGGTACATCTAACATTTCAGCATATTGCATAGCCTGTTGAAGCCCATGAGAAACACTGTATTTATTGGATTTAGCTTCCACTATAGCTATAGGCTTTTGTGGATTTATATAAAGTATATAATCTGCTTTTTTAGCTTCAGCTCTAGATACTCTATTACCACGAAGATTAATCATTCCATCAGTAATCCGTGTTTCCATAGAAATTTTATTTCTATCCCATTTAGATTCTATGGCTGGATTAATATATTGAAACTTTATATCTTCCTCAGTCATTTCATTCTTAGGTCTCATTGTACTCATATTGAATCCCCTAACATATAGTCTTTAAGACTACCCCCTATACAATCCCCAATATATATATATTCTTAAAACATATCATTTAAATCTCAGTTATTTATATTAAATAAAACTTTATTAAACCTCATATATAATCTTTTTTAATACGTCTTAAACGTCTCATTAGCAAGTTTCTTCGCTCTTGATCACTCAAAGCCATCCAAGCCTGTAAGTGAGGCATTGCACCACTAGTAAATGTATAGTTTAAACGTATATGCTCATTAGCAGTTGGTATTGGTAGTGTTGCCAAATATTGCGGTTCTGTTAATGGCATTTGCCCGACTGGTGGCTTAATTCCCAGCTCATTCCAAACCAATAAATTAGCTAAATATTGAGATTTTTTTGAACGAACCCCTTGATATTCATCTATAAAAGGTAACCCTAATTGACTTGACATTTTATATAAAAAATATCCTACATTCAATTCATCAGTTAAGAAAAGACAATCATATAATCGTTGATTATCTGCGTTATCTGTAAACTTAAAACATAAAAACTGATTTAAAGCAGTCTCATCTTTTGGAATCTCCATATTCCACACAGTCAATCCAAAGATATAATCTAGTTCTCCTTCTAAAGTTTCTGAATCAGAAATTTTAAATGAATAGTTTAATTTACCTATAGGGGCAAAATAAACATAATCATGCTCTGAAACAGGCTCATTAACGAGACCAATTAAATAATCTGCACTAACATTAAAGTAGTTGGCAATAGATACTAACACCTCAAAAGAAGGTAATGTAAGCCCTTTAGTATATTTAGTTATTGCAACAGCAGAAACCCCAATTTCTTTGGCTAAATCTTTCTTTTGAAGTTGAAACTCATCCAAAAGAATTTCTAATCTAGACGAAAAAATATCTTTAATAGATGAACCAGATTTTTTTAGATCCATTAATACATCTATAACTCCCATTTGTTCCCTACTTTCTTTATTTCATATTGATTTTTTGATTTCAATACGCTATACCATAATTAACCAATAATTAATCAAATATCGTCTATAAATTAACCAGTTGCTATATGTAAGTTTCTTATTGCTTTATTATATTAAAATTCTATGTATTCTACAATTAAGCATTTTATACCAATATTAAAATAACTGGGCTTAGAACATATCACATTCCATGATCTCCGTCATACACATGCTACACTTCTACTATCACAGAAAATAAACCCTAAAATAGTTCAAGAAAGACTAGGACACTCTACAATTACACTAACCTTAGATACCTATTCACACTTAGTACCAGATATACAAAAAGAAGCAGTTAAAGATTTAGATAACTTAGGTATATAAGAGATATGGACACATTCATTTATTCTTCATTATAATATAAATATATAATATATTTATTTTGTAGGGAGATTATTTATGCCAATAAAAGAAGATACTATACTAATTCAAGAGATTAAAGATCTCTTTATAGAGATAAAAAATGTAGATCCTGGTAGTCTCATTCGAGAAGAAGAACTCGGTAAAGCTCTATCTTTTTCAAACTTTTTTGATGACTTTACTAGAATAATTAATTTTTTCAAAAAGCTCACTTACTTAGATATTTCTACATTACCGACATCCCAATTAACAACACTAAAAAACAATATTACATCGTTTTTAAGTAAAATAGAAAGCATAAAAACATTTACCGTTGATGCAAACAATGCTATGGCTGAAAGAGATGCTGCTGCGAATGCACTAATCAGCCAATACCAATACTTTTTTGATCAATTAAGCCCAATAATAACATATTGTGAAAAAGAAGGAACTGACTATCAAGCTTTACAACTCGAGGTTAACAAAATAGTTGAAGATATAAATGCTAAGTATGTAGAAATTTCTGAAGAATTTGATCAAAGAAAATCCGAATTAGATATCGTAATAGATGCAGTCAAAAAAGCTGCACAAGAAGTAGGGGTTACACAACATACGATTAACTTTGAATCAGCTTCAAAAAAATATAAAACCTTAAGTTATTACTGGTTAACAGCAATTAGTGTAACTACAATCATAATAATTTGTGCATCATTATTTGTATTCAATTCTCCTATCGAAATCGATCCTAACGATTCATATGCATCATATAGATTTATCCAAGCAGCGATTGCTAGATTTACAGCATTATTTACATTATTAATAATACTCTTTTGGGAAGTACGAAACTACAACGCAGCTCAGCATAATTTTATCATTAATCAAAACAAACAAAATGCTTTAAGTACTTTCGAAACATTTGTTTCTGCTGCCAGAGATGAAGAGACAAAGAATGCAGTACTAATGCAGACAACTAGAGCTATCTTCTCAAACTTACCAAGTGGATATCTAAAAAACGAATCTGCAGATGATGGAACATCACAAATTATTGAAATAGCTAAAAGCGTAAATTCAAAAATACCAAATTAATCTACATAAATTCAGTTAACTACTAATAAAACTACTAAAAACTATACTAAAAGCGGATAGTTCATTACGAACTATCCGCTTATTTCTTTGGTGATCCAGGAGGGATTCGAACCCCCGACCCACGGCTTAGAAGGCCGTTGCTCTATCCAACTGAGCTACTGAACCATGTGGATTCCCTATATAATTATCTATTATAGTATAAATTATGTACTATGTATCGTCAACTACACCCTATCTTAGTATACCCTAAAAAAGGCAAAAAAAAATGGAGCGGGTGAAGGGAATCGAACCCTCGCGACCAGCTTGGAAGGCTGGGGCTCTACCATTGAGCTACACCCGCAAATAAAAAATGGTCGGAGCAGCAGGATTCGAACCTGCGACCCCCTGGTCCCAAGCCAGGTGCGCTACCAAACTGCGCTATGCCCCGTCATTAATTACTTTGCTATTATAGCAAACCCGGTAGTTGATGTCAACCACTACTCTTGCTGAGTTCTTACTCTTTCAAGTATCGCTCTGCAACGAAAATTATTATATCATTGATAGAAACTAGTGACAAGTACTTTTTTACAACTTCATTAATTTTTTTACTGATACATTAATACATTCTTTAATATATATCTATCCTTACTTCTATTATCCTATACGCCTACGCCTCTATATCATTTTAATCTATAGATTATTCGCCCTAATAGTATAAAGCCAATCATATACTTAATCGATCATATAAAAACATGCACCCCTTTCGAGGTGCATGTTGTATTGTTCTATGGTTATATAAGATTATAAAATGCTAGTAAAGCAAATAAATTAACCTTCGTAGCTACCATCTTCTATTGCTTGAGGATTTTTAGCAATACCTTGTTTTACAGCAACTTCAGCAACTGCTTTAGCAACAGCTGGAGCTACGCGAGGATCGAATACGGATGGCATTACGTTTTCTTCGTTCAATTCACTATCAGGAATCAAGTGAGCCAAAGCGTCAGCAGCAGCTAATTTCATTTCGTCAGTGATTTGAGACGCACGAACGTCGATAGCACCGCGGAATACACCTGGGAATACTGCTACGTTGTTGATTTGGTTAGGAGCATCGGAACGACCTGTACCAGCAACACGGATACCAGCAGCTTTCATATCAGCATATGTTGCTTCTGGATTAGGGTTAGCCATTGCAAATACAATTGCATCGTCAGCTAAGCTTTCCAAAATTTCTTTTGTGAAAGCACCCGCTGCAGATACACCAAGAAGAATATCAGCACCTTTAGCATTTTCAGCCAAATCGCCATGTTTTTCTTCAAGTTTAAGTAAATCGATTAATTCAGCTTGTAAAGAGTCAAGACGTTTGTAGTCTTTATGCAATACGCCAGAGGATACCAACAATGTAATATCACGAGCACCTGCAAGGTATAATAAGCGAGCAATATTAGCACCTGCCGCACCAGCACCGTTTACAACGATTTTAGCAGTAGCTAAATCCTTTTTAACCAAACGAAGAGCTCCTTTTACACCTGCTAAGCATGCGATAGCAGTACCGTGTTGGTCATCGTGGAATACAGGGATTTCTAACTCTGCTTTCAAACGATTTTCAACTTCATAGCATTTAGGAGAGGAAATATCTTCCAAATTTATACCAGCAAAGTTTTTTTGCAACAATTTTACTGTATTGATCAATGTATCAGCATCTTTTGTATCTACAACCAATGGAATGCAGTCTACATCACCGAATTTTTTGAACAATAAGGATTTACCTTCCATTACTGGCAATGCTGCTGCAGCGCCAATATCACCAAGACCAAGTACACGAGTGCCGTCAGATACAACGGCAACCATGTTGGAACGGCAAGTTAATTCGAAGGATTCTGCTTCATTATCTTTAATACGCAAACATGGTTCTGCTACACCTGGTGTGTAAGCTACAGATAAATCATGAGCGTCTTTTAATTCATATTTAGTCCCTACAGTAAGGAAACCTTTTAATTCACGTTTTTTTTGTACAGCTAATTCACGTACGTCCATAACAATTCTCCTTTGTGGATACACTCGGACTCTTTAGAGTCGGTAATTTATACCTTTAACTAATTGTATTATACAAAATGCTAAATCATAATTCAAGTTTTTTCGATATAGTTTTTCGATTTTTTTAAAAACAACTATCATTAAGCTCCCGTAATAATAAAGATTAAGCTCCAGTAGTAATAAAGTAAATTATAAAAAAGTAGATAAACCATATAAGGCTTATCTACTTCAAGTCTATCTTCGTATTATACGATTAAAGCTATAACAACAATGTCATAAAAGCTGTCTTTAAGCTTTTACAGATGGCAAATTGCGTCCATAGAAGATTTCCATCATTTCTTGTTTTAATTGATGTTTAATTTGCTTGATTTCACGATCGCTCAACTCTGACTCAGTGATGCCAAAGAGATAATTATCTAAATCAAATTCTTTTAACATCATCTTTGTATGGAAAATATTTTCTTGATATACATTTACATCAATCATGTTGTACATGTTGCGAGTTTTTGCACTAATGTAATTTTGAATAGAATTGATACGATGATCAATATAAATTTTCTTACCAGACACGTCCCGAGTAAAGCCACGTACATGATAATCCAAGGTAAGAATATCAGAGTCAAAACTTTGAATTAAGTAATTAAGTGCATTTAACGGAGAGATTTGTCCACATGTAGAAACTTCAATGTCAGCACGGAATGTACTAATCCCTTTGTGCGGATGACTTTCAGGATAAGTATGTACAGTGAGATGCGACTTATCTAGATGCATAACTACATCTTCTTTTTCAATTTCCTCTTCAGAAATCAAAATCGTAACAGACGCACCTTGAGGATCATAATCTTGTTTCGCTACATTAAGGATGTTAGCGCCGATAATATGGCTAACTTCCGTCAAAATAGCCGTTAAACGATCCGCATTGTATACTTCATCAATGTACTGAATGTATTGTTTTTTTTCTTCTTCCGTACGAGTATAACAAATATCATAAATATTAAAACTCAATGTCTTTGTGAGATTGTTAAAACCATATAACTTCATTTTAGGTTTTGCTTTAACTGGTGTATCCATGATATGTCATAACCCTTTCCATGCATAGACTTACTATTCCTTTTGAAAGTTTCGCAAACAAAGCTTTCACCATATAACTAAACAATATCTTGTTTATACACAAACTCTACATCAAACTGTCCATTATCGTAGGTAAC